>Ga0209634_1002162_pt1 | contig 13924 bp, 9 predicted proteins | sample LinPmetageLP40_FD_184043 | JGI IMG/M metagenome (GOLD analysis project Ga0209634, IMG submission 184043) | Marine viral communities from the Pacific Ocean - LP-40 (SPAdes) (version 2) | ecosystem: Environmental > Aquatic > Marine > Oceanic | place: Pacific Ocean | collected 2010-08-26
GGGCTGTATTGCCTTGGGCCACGCCAACCCGATTGCCTCGGTACACGACGTCGGCGCGGGCGGGCTGTGCAATGCGCTCCCCGAGATCATCGACGCTGACGATCGTGGTGGCTCTATCCGTCTGCGGGATATCCATTCGGCCGACGCCAGCCTGTCGCCGATGGAAATCTGGTGCAACGAATCGCAGGAGCGCTACGTGCTGGCGGTGCCGGCTGACAAGCTTGATGTGTTCAAAGCCCTGTGCAAGCGAGAGCGCTGCCCGTATGCGGTAGTGGGCCGTGCCACGGCCGATTCCATGCTGGTATTGGAAGACTGCGAAGCCCCCATGGCCGAGAATGCGCGGCCCGTCGATATGCCGATGGGCGTATTGCTGGGCCGTACGCCACAGATGCAACGCGACGTGACGCGCCAGATGGTGGACTTTCCAGCGTGGGATACGAGCGGCATCGATATTGCTGAAGCCGCGGTGCGGGTGCTTGAGCTGCCGACCGTGGCCAGCAAATCCTTCCTGATCACTATTGGCGATCGTAGCGTCGGCGGCATGACTGCTCGAGACCAGATGGTGGGCCCCTGGCAGGTGCCGGTGGCGGATGTGGCCGTGACCACCACTAGCTTCACGGGTGATACCGGTGAAGCCATGGCCATGGGTGAGCGGGCGCCGATTGCACTGATTGATGCCCCTGCCTCGGGCCGTATGGCCGTTGCCGAATCAATCACCAATATTGCAGCAGCGCGTATCGACAAGTTGGGCGATATCCGCATGTCGGCCAACTGGATGGCCGCCTGCGGCGAGCCGGGCGAAGATGCGCGTCTCTACGATACGGTCCAGGCAGTGGGCGAGCAACTATGCAGCACGCTGGGGCTGGCTATTCCGGTCGGCAAAGACTCGCTCTCCATGCGTAGCCGCTGGCAGGGTGAGGCCGGCGAGCGCAGCATGAGCGCGCCGTTGTCGGTGGTGATTTCGGCGTTTGCGCCGACCGTATCGGCACGCGCCACGTTGACGCCTCAGCTGCTCTCTACATCGATGGAGCCCGATACAACACTGGTACTGGCTGATCTGGGTCATGGCCAGAATCGGCTGGGCGGCTCGGCCCTGGCTCAGGTCTACTCGGCGCTGGGCACCCACGCCCCGGATCTGGACGACCCGGAGATGCTGCGCGGATTCTTCAACACGGTTCAGTCGTTGGCGGCCGACAATCGCCTGCTGGCGTATCACGATCGCAGCGATGGTGGTTTATTTGCCTGTGTAGCCGAAATGGCTTTTGCTGGCCATGTCGGCCTGGATATCGCACTCGATGCACTGGGCGACGATGCGCTCGCCGCATTGTTTGCTGAAGAGCTGGGCGGGGTGGTGCAGGTACGTTCGGATGATGCCGCAGCCGTTGTCGAGGCATTCCGCGCTGCCGGCGTTGCCGCATATGCAATCGGCTCGGTCACAGCCGACCCGCAGCTGCGTTTCACACGGGCGGGCGAACCGGTATACGAGGCCTCGCGCATCGAGCTGATGCGTTGCTGGGCGTCTACCAGCCATGCCATCGCCGCCCTGCGCGACGAACCGGCCGCGGCCGACAGCGAATACGACGCCCTGCTGGACGCAGACGATCCGGGCCTGCCGGCCGAGTTGTCGTTCGACATCACCGAAGATGTCGCAGCCCCATTCATAAACACCGCCAAGCCGCGTATCGCCATCCTGCGAGAGCAGGGCGTCAACGGCCATAACGAAATGGCCTATGCGTTTGCCCGCGCTGGCTTTGAAGCCGTCGACGTACATATGAGCGATGTGTTGTCAGGTCGCGTTAAGTTGGACGGTTTCCGTGGTTTGGTTGCCTGTGGTGGTTTCTCTTACGGTGATGTACTGGGTGCCGGTGAAGGTTGGGCGAAATCTATTTTGTTCAACGACATTGCTCGCGAGCAGTTCAAAGCATTCTTTGAGCGTGAAGATACCTTTACGTTAGGTGTGTGTAACGGCTGTCAGATGTTATCTAACTTACACGAGTTGATTCCAGGCTCTGATCATTGGCCGCACTTTGTGCGCAACCAATCTGAGCAATTCGAAGCCCGTGTTGCCATGGTTGAAGTACAAAAGAGTGATTCCATCATGCTAGCCGGCATGGAAGGTTCTCGCATGCCAATTGCTGTGGCCCACGGTGAAGGTCATGCCGAATTTGCTCAGGCGGCGGACATCGAGTCGGTTACTAAGCAAGGCCAAGTGGCGCTGCGTTATGTGGATAACTTTGGTCTAGTCACCGAGCAATACCCAGCGAACCCCAACGGTTCGGTTGACGGTATCACTGGCTTAACCGCGGCGGGTGGTCGTGTAACTATTATGATGCCTCACCCTGAGCGTGTATTCCGCGCGGTACAAAACAGCTATGTGCCAGATGAGTGGAGTGAAGACGGCGCGTGGATGCGTATGTTCCGCAACGCACGTGCTTGGTGTAAATAAACACGGTTCTATTTATAGAACGCAGTGTTGATTAAAAAAGGCCGCTTTAGCGGCCTTTTTTAATGTAACTTTTATGGGCTGTTGCAATCACAGTTACCTGATCCTAATTTTGAAATGGAATTCAATATGCGTAAATTATTTTTGTTTTTATCAGTGATCTCTTTGGTGGGTTGCGCAAGTAACCAGCTGGGAGATATTGCAGATATATCCTCCGCTGATCAAAATCGCTCCAGTTCACCGCTTAAAATAAGCGCTCGATTTAGCTCCTATCACTGCAGTGATTATTTTGCTTATCTTGATTTTTCTATCGAAAACCCTTCGTCGAAATGGCAGACCTTATCCGGTTTGAAGCTAAGTTTTCCTTATGATTCCAATCACTTGTTCCATGTTGTTCAGGGGCAGCGCTTAGCATTGTGGCGTGAAGGGGAGAGTCATAGATTAAGGCTTAAAGGGCATAATGATGGTTTGACCGCGCTAGCGGTTGCCGGGTTGGGTATTGGTTTAATGGCTACAGATAACGATGCGGCAAATGTTGCAGGTGCCGCTCTGTATGTAGGCAATGCGGTTAATGAAGTCAGTGATGATATTGCACAAGGTATTGATCAGGTAGAAACAGCGGATCCTGTGTTGGGTAATTATCTCATAGGCCAAGACATTGAAGTGCCCCCGGGTATGACACGGAAATTCTGGGTGGTGCTATCCGCACAGGAGCAAGCCCCTCTCATGGCAGCGATTGGCGGTGAGTTCGATGATAATAATGGCGCACCTCAAGTGTTCAAAATGCCCTTAGAGGGATGGGAGAGCTGTCAGTGGCAAGCAAAGCGTAAGGATTTTCTGCAATCTAAGCTAAAACGTAAAAGAATGACTCAATATGTTCATCAGGAGGGCATTGAGCGCAACAGTTTGAAGTTAAAAATGGCTGAATTAATCAATAAAGAGAATGAGCTGCAACAAGCAAGGATTAACAAGCAGGTCAGTAATTAATAAACACGAAAAAGCCGCTAAAAAGCGGCTTTTTTACTTTCTTGGTCTAACTGATAATCAGTAGCGCTGAGCAAGATTTGATTTTTTAGGATCGGGCTCTTTCGCTGCGCGATAAAACAACCCCACATTGCCAATGCTTTGAATGAGAGTAGAGCGCGTGCTTTTCTCGGCTTGTTTGATCAGTTCATTCTTTAGATCACGGTCGCCCACAGAGAACTTCACTTTAATTAGCTCGTGATCTTCTAGTGCGCGGTCAATTTCCATGAGTACATTTTCGCTTAAACCGTTGCCCGCCACGATAACGATAGGGTTTAGCTTGTGTCCGATGGTTCTTAGGGCTTTTTTACGGTCTTGAGAAAGGGCCATTAATATTAAGGTCTCTGTGTGGATAGGGTTACGACTAACTAGTCTAATTTTAGTATTATATCAGCACATGTCACCTGTCGTAACGATCTAATGCGGTTTGGCCTATAACTAAGATCGTTTTCGTTGGTTTTGACTTGTAAAGGCCGCAGATTTGAGGGAACTAGTTGGCGTAATTTGTCTCTTAGAGTGTTGGTAGAATGCCTTATCGGGCCTTGTTTTTTGTGAGAAGGCCCCCAATAAGGGTGATGAGACGTTTCCTACCCTGGATAATTGGGGTTAGGGTAAGCGCAAAAGAATACATAATGGGCGAACCAAATCAGGGCTTTGCTCGTAAAAATAAATAGTTTTACTGGAGTCATGGGCAATTGCTTGCCAAACTCTAGCAGTGAATGTGACTATTTCTGTGAATATGTAGTACTGTTAAACGTACTGAGAATCTAACAAATTAGGGGTTGGACCTTTACTAAAATGGCAAAGAATTTAATTTTATGGCTCATTATTGCCGCTGTCTTGCTGACAGTCTTCCAAAAGCTTGATTCTCCGGTCTCAAATCAAGAAATTGCGTATTCTCAGTTTATTGAGCTTGTGCAAAGCGGGCAGGTGAAAAAAGTCACCATAGCGGGTGCCTCTATTGATGGTGAGTTTAACAACGGTCAGTTGTTTGAAACGGTTCGCCCAGGTCACGATCCAAAAATGATGGATGACTTGCTGCAACATAAAGTAGAAGTACAAGGTAAAAAACCAGAGCAACAGAGCATTTGGACACAGCTACTGGTGGCATCATTCCCTATCCTAGTAATCATTGCGGTATTCATGTTCTTCATGCGTCAGATGCAAGGTGGCGGTGGCGGTGGTCGCGGTCCAATGGCGTTTGGTAAGTCTAAAGCAAAACTTCTTGGTGAAGATCAGATCAAAACCACCTTTGCTGATGTGGCTGGTTGTGATGAAGCAAAAGAAGACGTAGTTGAGTTGGTTGAGTTCCTTCGTGATCCGGCTAAATATCAGCGTCTTGGCGGCATGATTCCACGCGGTGTATTGATGGTTGGCCAGCCTGGTACCGGTAAAACCCTTTTAGCCAAAGCCATTGCCGGTGAAGCTAAGGTACCTTTTTTCTCTATCTCCGGTTCTGATTTTGTGGAGATGTTTGTGGGCGTGGGTGCATCTCGTGTGCGTGACATGTTTGATCAAGCGAAGAAGCAAGCCCCATGTATTATTTTCATCGATGAGATCGATGCGGTAGGTCGTAGCCGTGGCGTCGGCATTGGCGGCGGTAACGACGAGCGTGAACAGACTCTCAACCAATTATTGGTTGAAATGGATGGCTTTGAAGGCAATGACGGTATCATTGTTATTGCAGCCACTAACCGTCCAGATGTATTGGATCCTGCTTTATTACGTCCTGGTCGTTTCGACCGTCAAGTGGTTGTAGGTCTGCCTGATATACGTGGCCGTGAACAAATTCTGAAAGTGCACATGCGTAAAGTGCCCGTTTCTGAGAATATCGACGCTCGTGTGATCGCACGTGGTACTCCGGGATTCTCGGGTGCGGACTTGTCTAACCTAGTGAACGAAGCGGCTTTATTTGCGGCTCGTGGCGGTCGCACTACCGTCTCTATGGAAGAATTCGAAAAAGCGAAAGATAAAATCATGATGGGCGCAGAGCGTAAGTCCATGGTGATGAGCGATAAAGAAAAAGAAAACACCGCTTATCATGAAGCTGGCCACGCCATTGTTGGTCGCTTGATGCCAGAGCATGACCCTGTTTACAAGGTATCTATTATTCCTCGTGGCCGTGCGCTGGGTGTGACCATGTTCTTGCCAGAAGAAGACCGTCACTCAATCAGTAAGCGTGGTATCGAGAGTAACATCTGCTCCCTTTACGGTGGTCGTATTGCTGAAGAAATGACCCTTGGTAAAGATGGTGTTACAACTGGTGCTTCGAATGATATTGAACGCGCCACCCAGTATGCTCGAAATTATGTTACGAAGTGGGGCCTTTCAGATAAGTTAGGTGCGCAACTTTACACAGAAGAAGAACAGGGCAGTTACCTTGGCGGCGGCGGTGGCGGTCAAATGTCACATCTTTCTGACGAAACAGCCCGTACGATTGATGCAGAAGTCACGGGTCTATTAAAAGATTGCTACGATCGCGCGGAGAAAATCCTTCAGGATAATCGTGACAAACTTGAACTGATGAAAGATGCTTTGATGGAATATGAAACCATTGATAGTAAGCAAATTGATGACATCATGAACGGCGAGAAGCCTCGTCCACCTCAGTCTTGGTCAGATGATGATAAAGGCGGCTCTGCTCCTGTAGCAGAAGATGTGGATCTTGATGTAAGCGAGAATGGCGATTCAGACGCCAAGCCTTCGGTCGACCCTGCTAGCGGCAGTTAAGCACTCTTTCTAGTCTCATAAAAGGTAATACAGGTTTGCTGTATTACCTTTTTCTATTTTAGGACCCTCTATGAAACTTATTTGTGGTGAGCGATCACTGGATCTTGGTGTGCCTCAAGTAATGGGGATTTTGAATGCGACGCCAGATTCTTTTAGTGATGGCGGTCAGTTTAATAGCCTTGAAAATGCGCTTTCCCATGCTCGGCTTATGGTAAATCAAGGGGCAACCATTATTGATGTGGGTGGGGAGTCGACCCGACCCGGTGCGGTACCTGTCCCTGTTCAGCAGGAGTTGGATCGGGTGATTCCGGTGATTGAACAAATACGCGATCAATTAGATGTATGTATCAGCCTTGACTCCAGTGCTCCAGAGGTTTTTCTGGAGGCGAAAAAAGCAGGAGCGCACATGATAAATGATGTGCGCGCGCTTCAGCGAGAGGGGGCGCTGAGTGCAGCAAAGCAAACGGGTTTACCAGTTTGCCTTATGCATATGCAAGGTGAGCCTACCAATATGCAGGATAACCCTTGTTATCAGCAAATAATCTCTGACGTTTATGATTTTTTTGTCAGCCGTGTTCAGGCATGTCAGGATGCGGGTATTAGGCGTGACCAAATCATTCTTGATCCAGGTTTTGGCTTTGGGAAAACACTGGATGATAACTATACGCTGCTTGCTCAATTAGCGCGTTTTCATACTTTGGATTTGCCGTTATTGATTGGCTTATCACGTAAGTCTATGATCGCCGGTGTTTTAAATAATGCACCTGTGGATAAGAGGGTGCTTGGCAGTGTGGCAGGGGCTGTGATTGCGGCTATGAATGGCGCGAAAATTATACGGGTGCATGATGTGCAAGAAACCGTAGAGGCATTAAAAGTCGTGCAAGCAGCCCAAGCACAGTTGTAAAATAAACGAATAATTGCAGTAATTTAGCTCAACGCACACAAGACGCAGTAGGAATAATAAGATGTCTCGTAAGTATTTTGGTACAGATGGTATTCGTGGGCGAGTAGGTGATGCGCCAATCACCCCAGATTTTGTCATGAGGCTGGGTTTTGCAGCGGGTAAGGTGTTTGCTAGTCAGGGTAAGCGTCGTATTTTAATTGGTAAAGACACTCGAATTTCAGGTTATATGTTTGAGTCTGCTCTAGAGGCGGGTTTGTCTGCTGCAGGTGTTGATAGTGGTTTATTAGGCCCAATGCCAACACCGGGTATCGCATATTTAACCCGCACCTTTCATGCCGATGCTGGTATCGTGATCAGTGCCTCGCACAACCCTTACTATGATAACGGCATCAAATTCTTCTCTGCTCTGGGCAGTAAATTAGACGATGAAACTGAGCAGGCCATAGAAGAGTTACTTGATCAGCCTATGGAGATTGTGGCATCTGATCGTTTGGGTAAAGCCAAGCGCATTGAAGATGCGGCGGGTCGTTATATTGAATTTTGTAAAAGCACAGTCTTTGGTTTGAGTTTAAAAGGCATGCGCATCGTGTTGGATTGTGCCCATGGTGCGACCTATCAGATTGCCCCTGCGGTATTTTCTGAACTGGGTGCAGAGGTCTTTACGATCGGGAATCAACCTGACGGGCTGAATATTAACGAGCAAGTAGGCTCTACTTCGCCAGAAGCGCTACAGGAAAAAGTGCTAGAACTGGAAGCGGATTTTGGTATTGCCTTTGATGGTGATGGCGATCGCGTCGTGATGGTGGATCACAAGGGTGAGTTAGTGGACGGTGATGAGCTGATTTACATGATTGCCCGTTATCAGCAGGCCACGGATCAATTGCAAGGTGGGGTCGTGGGTACCTTGATGAGTAATATGGGTATGGAGTTGGCACTCAAAGACATGGGTATTCCTTTTGTTCGTGCCAATGTAGGTGACCGTTATGTGATGCAGTTGTTACATGAGCATAACTGGGCCCTGGGTGGTGAGAACTCTGGCCATATCTTGTGCCTGAATGCGACCACTACAGGTGATGGTATTGCCGCTTCACTGCAGGTGCTTAAAGCTCTATCAGGCAGTGGAAAAACATTGCACGAATACAAAAAAGGCATGAGCAAGTTTCCTCAAATCATGAAAAACGTCCGAGTGTCGGATAAGTCCGTTGTGCAAAATCAAGCGGTTATAAAAGCGGTTGAAGACGCCGAGGTTGAACTGGCGGGTCGTGGTCGTGTGCTGCTTAGGCCATCAGGAACAGAGCCTGTTATTCGTGTCATGATTGAAGGTGAAGATGTTGCTTTGGTTGAAAACCTTGTTGATCGACTGGTCGATGTAGTGGGCAGTGCCGCTTAAGTTAAGTAGAGCTGTGGTCAGAGTGATACTGCTCTGATCACTAACCAGCTGTTTTGTAACATAATTCATAGCGATCTGAAGCACATGGCCAGCCCCTTAGCTTGCTTGATTTCACTATCTTAGGTAGTATCGCCACCTTCCTGAAGTAGGGGAATAGATATGCGTCGTAAATTAGTCGCTGGAAACTGGAAGATGCAAGGCTCTTTGGCTGAGAATCAAACCAGACTAACGCAATTGGTATCCGCGTTAAAAAACAATGAAACGATTGATGTGGCTGTGTTTTCAACGGCACCCTACTTGTTTCAGTGTAAGAGTTTATTAGCGTCTTCATGTATAAAATGGGGCGCCCAAGATGTAAGCCAGCATCCAAGTGGGGCTTACACCGGTGAAGTTGCAGTATCGATGCTAGAAGATTTTGCCTGTCAGTATGCACTAGTGGGGCACAGTGAGCGTCGAGAGCTGTTTCACGAAAGCGATGACATAGTAGCGGATAAGTTTTTAGCGCTGCTTGGTTCAAGTGTATTGCCAATTCTGTGTGTAGGGGAAACCCTTTCACAGCGTGAAAGCGGTGAGACAATGGCCGTGATCGTTGCACAAATTGAAGCTGTGTTGAGTAAAGCAGGCATTGCCGGTTTTAATAATGCAGTCATAGCATATGAGCCTGTTTGGGCCATAGGCACAGGTAAAACAGCAACACCAGAGCAGGCACAGGATGTTCATAAGGCCATTCGTGAATACCTTGCTCAGTATGACGCCACTATCGCTGAAACAATTCAAATTGTGTATGGCGGCAGTGTTAAGCCGAATAATGCTGAAGCTATTTTTGCTCAGCCAGATGTGGATGGTGCCCTAGTGGGTGGTGCCTCCTTAAACTCAAATGATTTTGTTAAAATCTGTAACGCAGCAGGTTAGAGAAATACTATGGAAAGCTTGATTGTAATTGCTCACATTATTATTGCCGTGGCTATCATTGCCTTGGTATTGCTTCAGCAGGGTAAAGGCGCTGATGCTGGCGCTAGCTTTGGTGGTGGTGCTTCACAAACGGTATTTGGTAGTGAAGGTTCTGGTAACTTCTTGACTCGCAGCACTGCGTTTCTTGCGGCTTTGTTCTTCGCAACCAGCTTTTCTTTGGCTTATTTTGCAAAAGAGAAAGCAACGGGTCTGGCCGATGAGGGTTTGCCTGAGCTGCAAGAGGTTCAGACGCAAGTACTTGATAGCGAAACACCTATGATTGATGATGCCTCTGCTACGGATGCTGAAGCACCAGTTATCGATTAAACGATTTTGCGGATGTGCTGGAATTGGTAGACAGGCAGCGTTGAGGTCGCTGTGTGCGAAAGCACGTGAGGGTTCAAGTCCCTCCATCCGCACCATTGATTAAAAAACGAGCATTGCTCGTTTTTTTCGTTTAAGGCCTTGGTAAGGCCTTACTCGCATTAAATGAGACTTCCCTTGATGATAAAAGGTGATGTCTCTATAATGTGCACAAATATTGTCAGCTAGAATCGCTTTTTAAGGTGTTCATATACAGTTGACCAAAGGGTTTTGGCTGGTCTTGCGTCAATTCTCTTTATGTCAGGCTCTGTTTTAGCTGACATGATTGAGCGGATTTTTGAGCAATTCTGGTCTAGTATCAGCTTGCTGGGTGGTTATACCACTTGTTTTTATTTCCAAGCCCTGGGCTTGATGATTAAAACCCCTGGTGGAGTTGCTTTAACGAAGATTAAAGTGGTTCCGATAAGGGGTTTTTTGTTGGTAGCGTAAGCAACCAGCATTTAGCAGTTTTTATTTAAAGTACTTTGTACTTAAACGCTAAAGATTGGGCTCGGGTGACTGGTATTAAACACTGGCTCATCCTTTAGCCCAATTTTTATATCTGTGGAGCGCGTGTGGCGAGTAAAGAACAGCAATTAATTGATTTGCTAAAGCCAGTGGTTGAAGCCCTAGGCTTTGAATTTTGGGGTATCGAGTACATTGCTCAGGGCAATAACTCGGTACTGCGAGTGTTTATAGACGGCGAAAAAGGCATCCACGTGGATGACTGTGCATTAGTGAGTCGTCAAATCAGCGGGATAATGGATGTAGAAGATCCAATTACCTCAGAATACAACTTAGAAGTATCGTCTCCAGGTGTGGACCGTCCATTGTTCACACTCGAGCATTATAAGCGTTACGTTGGTGAGTTTGTTGATGTGAAATTACGTTATGCCTTTGAAGGGCGTCGTAAATTCAAAGGCAAACTGGTTGGTATTGAAGATGACGAAGATATCGTGGTGCACGTTGATGACCATGAATACTTGTTACCGATTGATGCTATCGATAAAGCCAGCTTAATATTTCAAGATCACAAGGGTAAATAGGATTACCGGGGGCAAGGTTATGAGCAAAGAGATACTGCTAGTTGCCGAGGCTGTTTCTAACGAGAAAGGCGTAGAGCAGGAAGTAATTTTTGAAGCTATTGAGTTAGCTTTAGCGGCAGCGGCGAAAAAACGTTACGAAGACGAAGAACCTGAGATGCGAGTTTCTATTGACCGTCGTACCGGTAACTATGAAACCTTCCGTAGCTGGGTCATTGTAAGCAATGACGTAGTTCCGGCCTTGGGGGCTGAATTAAACATGCAAGAAGCAGCAGACATAGACACTAACCTTAAAGAAGGTGATGTTTATGAAGAGCAAGTTGAGAATCCAGGCTTTGGACGTATCGCAGCTCAAGCGGCTAAGCAAATTATTATGCAAAAAGTACGTGAAGCGGAGCGCGCCAAAATTACGGCTGCATACTCTGATCGTATTGGTGAGCTAGTACACGGCACCGTTAAAAAAGTAACCCGTGACAATATCATTGTTGATCTTGGTGCGAATGCTGAAGGCTTGCTACCGCGTGACCAACTGGTTGCACGTGAAGTGTTCCGTATTAACGATCGTGTACGCTGTGTATTGATGTCTGTGAACCCAGAAAACCGAGGTCCTCAGTTAATGCTCAGCCGAGCGTCTAGCGAAATGCTGATTGAATTATTCCGCATTGAAGTGCCAGAAATTGGCGAAGACGTTATCGAAATTAAAGCCGCGGCTCGTGATACCGGTAGCCGTGCAAAAATCGCAGTTAAAACAAATGATCAACGCATTGACCCGATTGGTGCATGTGTCGGTATGCGTGGCGCTCGTGTCCAAGCCGTGTCAAACGAACTTGGCAACGAACGTGTGGATATTGTTCTTTGGGATGATAATCCGGCGCAATTAGTAATCAATGCACTGGCTCCAGCTGAAGTGGCTTCTATCGTAATGGATGAAGAAACCAACACAATGGATGTAGCCGTGCTAGAAGATCAATTGGCTATCGCAATTGGTCGTGGCGGTCAAAACGTTAAATTGGCATCTGAGCTTACCGGCTGGACCATTAACGTGATGACTGAAGAAGAAGCAGGTGCGAAACAAGAAGAAGAGCAAGGCTCGTTAGTGGAAACATTAATGGCTGCCCTTGATCTTGATGAAGACGTAGCTGCGGTACTGGTAGAAGAAGGCTTTACAGGTCTAGAAGAAGTTGCCTATGTGCCACGTGAAGAGATGCTTGATATTGATGGTTTCGATGAAGAAATTGTTGATGAACTGCAGTCTCGTGCAAAAGACATTTTGCTTACCCAAGCCATTGCTAGTGAAGAAAAACTAGAAGACGCAAAACCGGCTGACGATTTGCTGAATATGGAAGGAATGGATCAACACTTGGCCTTAGTGTTGGCAAGCCGTGGCATCTGCACAATGGAAGACCTTGCTGAGCAAGGCGTAGACGATATTGTTGGTATTGAAGACATCGACGAAGCGAAGGCCGCCCAACTAATTATGACCGCGCGTAAGCCCTGGTTTGAAGAAACCGAATAGGCAGCCACAGGCGGGAGGAGAATATTCGAATGGCAGAAGTCACGGTAAAACAGTTAGCCGCAGCAGTAGGCTCACCAGTTGAACGTTTAGTCGCTCAGATGAACGAAGCTGGTCTACCACATAAAAGTGGTGACGAAAAAGTAAACGATGAACAAAAAGTTATCTTGCTAACCTTCTTGAAAAAGAGTCACGGTGAGCAAGAAACCGAAGCTGACGGTCCTAAAAAGATCACGTTGAAGCGCAAAACCACCACTACGTTAAACACGGGTGCGGGTAAAAAAGCGGTTAACATTGAGGTGCGTAAGAAGCGCACCATTGTTAAAGAAGACGAAGCAGCGAAAAAAGATGCGAAGCCTGCGCCTAAGCGTAAGCCTGCGGATGCAAAAGGCGCTAAGCCTGGTGCGCGTAAACCTTCAGATGCTCCTGCAGCTGCGCCAACTGCGCCGCCAGCGGACAAAGAAGATCGTAGCAAGAAAAAAGAGTTTCGTAATAAAGACAAAGATAAAGACAAAGATAAGCGTTTTGGCGACAAGAACAAAGGCGGTAAAGGCCGTCGTCGCGAAGGCTCTATGGATGACAGCCGTCGTCGTGGCGGGGCGCCTAAGCGTCGCGGTCGTGAAGACAGCGAACACGCCTTTAAACAGCCAACTGCACCGATTATTCGTGAAGTTGAGCTAAAAGGTGAGTCCATCACGGTTGGTGAATTGGCACAAGGCATGGCGGTTAAAGCTGGCGAAGTGATCAAAGAGCTAATGAAGTTGGGCGTGATGGCTACCATCAACCAAATTCTTGATATTGATACTGCAATTCTTGTGATTGAAGAAATGGGTCACAAGTACAAGCAAGTAAGTGATAACGCAGTTGAAGATAGCTTCATGGAACAAGTGAAGTACGAAGGTGACCAGGTGTCTCGTGCACCGGTTGTTACCGTAATGGGTCACGTTGACCATGGTAAGACCTCGTTACTGGATTACATTCGTACAACCCGTGTAACCAGTGGCGAAGCCGGTGGTATTACACAGCACATTGGTGCTTATCACGTCGAGACTGACAAAGGCATGGTGACATTCCTTGATACACCAGGACACGCCGCGTTTACTGCAATGCGTGCCCGTGGTGCTCAATCTACGGATATCGTTATCCTTGTTGTGGCCGCTGATGACGGCGTGATGCCACAAACAGAAGAAGCCATTCAGCATGCTCGCGCTGCTGGTGTGCCGATTGTGGTTGCAATCAACAAAATGGATAAAGAATCTGCCGATGTTGATCGTGTTAAAAACGAATTGGTAGCAAAAGAAGTCGTGCCAGAAGAATGGGGCGGCGACGTTCAATTTGTTCCGGTTTCAGCTCATACCGGTGCAGGTATTGATGCGCTTCTTGAAGCTATTTTGCTTCAATCAGAACTTCTAGAGTTAACAGCTGTGGCTGATGGTCCTGCAACCGGTGTGGTGGTTGAATCTCGTCTTGATAAAGGCCGTGGTCCAGTTGCGACGTTATTGGTTCAAAATGGTCAGCTGAAGAAAGGCGACATTGTTCTGGCTGGTACTTCGATTGGTCGTGT
>Ga0209634_1002164_pt1 | contig 13923 bp, 2 predicted proteins | sample LinPmetageLP40_FD_184043 | JGI IMG/M metagenome (GOLD analysis project Ga0209634, IMG submission 184043) | Marine viral communities from the Pacific Ocean - LP-40 (SPAdes) (version 2) | ecosystem: Environmental > Aquatic > Marine > Oceanic | place: Pacific Ocean | collected 2010-08-26
AGATAGAACTTCATCTAGAACAATTGGGTATGATGGCTTTGCTGGAGGCACTACAATGCGTGAAGTAAAAATTACTGATGGAACAATTCCTGAAACATATTCTGATTTTCCAGCGCAGGTTCCTGACCCATGTGATACATCTAGTCCTACACCGTGTTGTGATGATAAAGGTAACTTGGGTACATGCTTGACACATGATCCTAATCAACCTTATGGAGATGCATTAACTAAACCTAGAGTTTTTATGAACTGTAAAGGAGATTCCTATGAGCTCATTCAAACTATAAATACAGGGGAGACTTTTGTATATAGCGAACTTCACCCTCTACGAATGAAACCTAGTCAAAATATAGAGTGCCATTGTCCTAACTTATACTATAATACTCATAACGAAGGTTGGATTAAACATGGGTTTTTATATACTAGTTTTAAAACAGGAAAAGTATATTTAAATTACCAAGGCCAAATGGAAGATGACGAAGGTAACTTATTAGTGCCAGATCATGATCTTATAAATGAGTATTATGAGTATGCGCTTAAATCTAGAATATTAGAAAATCTCTATATTAATGGTGAAGATGTTGCTCAAAGAATGCAGCTTATAGAACAAAGATTAAAAGGTGCTAGAAATAATGCATTAAGTATAGTTAATACACCAAATTTTGCAGAACTAAAACAACTGTGGTCAGCTAATAGAAAAGCAATGTATGGTAAGTACTACTACATGTTTGCATCGCATTCTCCTAATAGTGGATTTTACAGACATAATTCTAAACCATCAGTAGTATAATATTATGGCAAAGCAGCAGCAATCTCAAACTAACACTAATCTCACGCATACATTTGTTAAAGGACTGAATAAAGATTCTGATCCTAGTTTTATTCAACAGGGTATGTGGACGCATGCTATAAATGTTACAAATAATACAAATGAAGGTAACATAGGTACAATATCTAATGAGGCTTCTAATTATTTGTGCGCAACAGCAGGAGATACAATGCCTGCATCTGCTGTAGATAAGTTTATAATTGGAGCAATTAATATTTTTTCTGATAACTGGTTAATTTATACAGCGGGACACAATTTTGAAGGTCAGCCTGTAATGTCTGAGATTGGTATTCTTAGAGAAGATAGATGTATATATCAACCTATTGTTCAAGATGCTTGCTTAGGTTTTGATAAAAGATATTTAATATCAGGTGCTCAAAGAGAAAGAGAAGATTGTTCATGGCAAGTATATTGGGCTGATGGCTTAAACCCAGATAGATTCTTAAATGTAGGAGATCCAAATCTTTGGTTAGATCCTGATGTGTATACATGGATTGGTAGTGCAGCTGATATAAACTATTTTACAGATGGCTCTGGTAATAAAGTATTATGGCCAGGAGTGGCTTGGAAAGAAGACTGTAATGTAGTAAACGAGTGTGAGTTTTGTGAAGATCTTAATCAACTTGATTGTGATAAAATAAGACTTGCAAGGTTAATGGAAACACCTTGTCTAAAGTTAAAATTAGGAACTAGTGGTGGTGACTTAAGAAACGGAACATACTTTGTTACTATTGCTTACACTATAAATGGCCAAAAGGTTACTGATTATTTTTCTCAGAGTAATAATCAATTTGTATATAACGAAAGAGATCAAGAAGGATCTTTAGATATTGAGGTTAACGCAGATAGTGAAAACTTTGATGAGTTTATGTTAATCGTAGTTCAAACAGTAAATCAAGCTACTATAGCTAAACAAGTAGGTTTTTATTCTACAAAAACTACATACATTACACTTGACCAAATTAGAGAAAGTAACTTAACCGTGCCAATTGAGAACTTACCTATACAAACTCCTGTATATGTAACTTCTGATCAGATGACTGAGTTAAACAATTATTTAATTAAGGCTGGCCCTAAATCTAAGCTTGATTTTAACTATCAGCCTCTGGCTAATAAAATTAAATCTAAATGGATATCTACCGAGTATCCTGGTAACTACTATGTTAAAGGTGGTAACAAAACGGGATATCTAAGAGATGAAACTTATGCTTTTTTTATAAGATGGGTATATGATACAGGAGATAAATCTGCATCATACCACATACCAGGTAGAGCTAGAAGACAATTTGCAATTCCAGATACTGGCGCTACACCTTTTGAAGATCAAGAACTGGCAAGTTCAAATGCAATTTATGATGATGAAAAAGTATATGAAGTATACAATACTGCAACCATTGATGTTGGACATCCTTTATTAGGAACAACTACTGATGATGGAGGTACTGTTATAGCAGTGGGTGATATGGGATTCTGGGAATCAAGTGAGAGATACCCCGATAATAAACCAGAGATTTGGAACTCTAGCGAGTATTGTTGGACAGGTTCAGCTCTTACTAATGAACATGATCTATGTGGTAAGTATATCCGTCATCATAAGTTTCCAGAAAGTTTTATAAATAATTCAACTGTAAGTACAGTAAATCATTTTAAAACTTCAGATGATACTGATACAGGTGCAGAGTATTTTATTAGAATTATGGGTGTTGCCTTTGAAGATATTGCTTTACCAAAAGATAATGATGGTAAAGATATTGAGGGCATTGTAGGTTATGAGATTTTAAGAGGATCAAGAGAAGGTAGTCAGACTATTATAGCTAAAGGTATGGTAAATAACTTTAGGGATTATAAGATACGAGGTTCTGCTGCTAAAGGTAGAACTGGTTTGTATGCCAACTATCCATTTAATACTATAGAGCCTTTTGGAAATTCTAGTAATAATAACGATGATAACTTTAAATACAATGACCCTTATATAACAAATTATCAGACAGATACTCAAGTAGGAAATCAAAATATCCCTACAGATATACTAAGCTTTCATTCACCTGATACAATGTTCAGAAGTCCTTTCTTAGCAACTCAGGAATTAAAGTTATATGGTATCATGCAGGGTAACTCTACACAAGAGTTTAAAGAGCCTGATGAGCATCCGCAGTTTAAATTAATAAGTGACCTTGCATTGATTCCAATATTTGTTGCAGGTATTGCAGAAGGTTTGATATCTTTTATTGGTAAGAAAACGGTTCATGATCCTGATGCTAGAATAAATACAACATCAGTTACAGGTGATGTTTCGGTTACTGCTAGTACAACAACTAATGTAATTACACCTCCATCAGGTTCTACAACGAATATTCAAAATGATAATACGCAAGAAACTACAATGGAGCGTAATGATGAGGACACTCAAGCTATCATAAATGCTCAAGAGGCTATTGCAGAATGGAATGAGTTTATCATTAACTATACAGGAACTAATCAAATTACAGATGCTATAGCATCAATGCTTCAAGGTATTGGTTTAGGAGCATTGGCAACAAATGATTATGCAGAAGCTGTTGAAAATCTAAGAGATGCATTGGCTGCAGCTGCAGAAGATAATGATTCAGGAACTGTAGTACAACCTACTATGTTTAATACAGTAGAAAAGCCTGATTGGTTCTGGTTACCTGATCCTTTAAAAGCTTTAGGTGGTTTTAATCAGTTTCTATTTTATTTTCAAGAAGGAGCTGAATTGGCTCTACGTATTATAAGATTGGCAATTGCTTATGATCAGTATGCATTACAGTCTGTAGCACACGGATACTACAGTCAAATGAATAGAAGAGCTAATGATCAAATCAATAGATTTGCTACTCCTGAAAGTTTCTACTTGAGAGATAGTGTTCAAGAACTTTCTAGATATCAAACAAGTGCAGGTCAACAAAAATCATTTGTTATAAATAATATTAAACGATCATCTTCAGTTGTACTAAGAACACTAACAGGTGCTGGTAATAGCGAAGGCCCTAGATTACTTGATATAGATAAATCACTTGTTACTATTGGTACATTAAATGGTTCATCTATTCCAGCTTCATTTCCAGAAGGAGATATTCCTGGATTTAAAGAGTCAGAAAAAGATACTCCTTTTAGTTTACCTATTGCTAGTTATTATACTGGTTTAAAATTCAGATTAAGAAATCAATATGGTCAACTAAATGGAATATCACAAATTGTTATTACACCTTGTGAACAAGCATTAAGTAGAGTATCAAGTACAACAGAGGGACCTTTTGCTTGTGCTACAGGAGAACAGTTTACTATAACCAAAATAAATAGTCCTGCTTTATATAATGGTGATACTTATATTAATAGATATACAGAAAAGAATACTATGTTCTTCTTTGATGACTGGTTATATGGGCAGCCTGATGGATTTGAATTTAATTATCTATTAAGAAGAATGATTCCGTTTCCAAAGTTTTGGGTAAATTCCAAAGAATATGATTTGGTAGAAATAGCACCAAACTCTTTTGGAGATCTTTTTGTAAACAACCCTTCTGTAGGATCTGGTTTCTTACCAACAGATTTTTATAATTTAGATAATGAAAACTATGATTATACTGATAATAGTCCAGGTAATTATCCTGGTCTATTTAGAGCTAAAAAGTCTTATTTTTATCTAGCTAATTCAGCTGTTAAAGATTTCTTTGTTGAGTCAGAAGTTTTAGTAGACTTTAGAGAGCAAGGTACAGCTTTGGGTACACGTCATTATGATCCTTATAAATATACTCAGATTAATGAGCTGTTTAATATGGATCCTCAAATTATTACTAAAGGTAATACATACTTATACGATTATTCTTTAAGTGTGTCTAAGCTATTTAATCAATACTTTTCATCAGGCAACTTGCAGAATAGAAACTATAATCCAGAAGTGGCTGAGTTATGTTACACATATTTACCAGATAGATTGCTTTATTCTTTACCTCAGCAAATTGAATCTTTCAAGGATAGCTGGTTTGTATTTTTGGCAGATAACTATAAAGAGTTTGAATCACAGATAAGTGGTATTAAACCTGTAGGTAAAACAGGTTTGTTAATGACATTTAAAAATAGCAGCCCATTACTCATAGACGGTGTAGATCAAAGAGAAGACTACTTGGGTGTCAAAGCTACTATAGGAGATGGAGGTCTCTTTGCAAAGACTCCTCAAAATGTCACAATGGCTGATAAGACATATGAGTATGGAGCATCTCAAAATAGACTATCTGTTATATCTACTCCTGTAGGAATATTTTATATTTCACAAGAGCAAGGAAAGATATTTCAGTATGGTCAAAGTCTTCAGGAGATATCTTCCGCAGGATTAAAGTGGTGGTTTAATAACTTCTTACCCTATAAGCTTTTAAAAGACTTTCCAAATTATCCATATTCAGATAACCCTGTATGTGGTATAGGTTGTCAAACTGCTTATGATTCATCAAGTAATATTTTGTATTTCTCTAAAACAGATTTTGAATTAAAAGCTAAGTATAAAGATCAAGTATCATATATACCATTAATTAACGATGGTAGCAAAGATTCTGGGAAAGGTGATTACTTTACAATAAATTCAAGACCTGGTAGCAAAATTAAACTAGGTGATCCTTTAATATTTAGAGATGCCTCATGGACAGTAAGCTATGATCCTAAGTTAAAGATTTGGGTATCATTTCATTCATGGACACCTAATTTATTTATATCAACAAATAGAACCTTCCATACAACTAAGCAAAATAATATATGGCGACATAATGATTCTTGCAACAGCTTCTGTAATTTTTATGGTGTAGATCAACCGTTTGAGGTAGAAATTCCATTTACATCTGGCCAGACAGTACAGACTGTAAAATCAATGGAGTATATATTAGAGACATATAAAAGATCTGATGATAATTGTGTAGATGCATTTCATGTATTAGATTTTAACTTTGATGAGGCTGTTGTATATAATACAGAACAAGTTTCAGGGTACTTAAATTTAAATTTATTTCCAAAGAACAATGTAGCGCTAAGTCAACAATATCCTAAATTAAATCCTAACTTAGCTTCATTTGATATTTTATTTTCAAAAGAAGAACAGAAGTATAGATTTAATCAGTTTTGGGATGTTACTAAAGATAGGGGAGAATTTCCTAACGGATCAGGTTATCCTCCTACAGGACCATTAGTTGCAGGAACAACAGAACTGCTTGGTAATTATACTGAACAAAAAATATGGATAACTGAACCAAATGGGTACGAAAGACTTTTAAATACAGATAACTTAGATTATTCTAAACCTTTGCTACAACGTAAAAAGTTTAGACATTATTTAAACTATTTAGTTTTAAAAAGAAATGTTTCAGGAGATAAAAATATGATTGTTAAGATTGTAAATAGTAAGAATCAAATATCACAAAGGTAATGGGTTTTAATAAAAGAATACTTACAGCAATAGACAGAGAGCTAAAAGATAGACACCGCTCTAAAAAATATAGCAAGAGTTTATCTGCTACTAATTCTTTATTTGCACCCAATGACTTCTTTAGAAAACCAAGCACACGCAGAATCTATAATCCTAATGCTAAGTATTTTGAACATGGTGGCGTACATGGTAATGTTAATCCAATTGAAGGCGATCTCTATTCTAAGGTATTAATGAATAGAAACAGGGGTGTTGGCTTTGTAGACAGAGCTTTTGCATTAGGGGAGAATCCTGGTACACCTTTATTTAATCTTCCTGATGATGAACAGTTTGGTTCAAATATGTCACATAAGATGGCTTATGGCTCAGATGATACTGGACAAACTTGGATGTATCCAACAGTACTTAATGAAGCCGATGAAGCTATAAAAGTTCCAAATCAATATGCAGATTATATTTCTAGAGATGGGTATAAGAACGCTACAGGAATGATACGTAAAAATGGAGGCAATGTATCTTGGGACTTTAAAGGTAAATCATATTCAGGAACTTTAATACCTAGCATGGAAACTGAGAATAATAGATATGCTAGAACTCACAATGGTAAAATAAAAACATTACCTAAAAGAAATCACGGTGGTCCTCATGATCCTCCTCAAGAAAGTGCAGAAGGTCAAAGAGATTGGATGATGAATTATATTCAATCTCCAATGTATTTAAAAAGATTAAGTAAAGAGTTTCCAGATTATTCAAATGAACAATTAGAAGCAGAAAAAAATGCTAGACTAAGTAATGTTAAAAATATAAATATAAAGTATCCTGATAAACCATTACAAGATTATTTTGGTAATGTATCAGGAGAGTATTTTCCTAAAAAACAAAAACCAGACTCTTTTGATAGAAATATAGGAACAGGAAAACTTACAAAATCAAATCATCCGTCAAATAAAAAAGGTAACTTGTATTTAGAACCTGAGTATAGACAAGATAATTGGAATCCAGATGAAGGTTTTAATACAATACCTTTGCACGAGCTAGGACATGCAGCAGATGATGGGGGATATAGGATCCCTTATAAAACAGAAAAGCTTATATATGATTCTACTAATAAAGCTTATGAAGGTCTTGGTGCAAAATATGATGTACCTGTTGAGTCATATGCACAATCAGTAGTAAGTGACATGCCTTTTTATTATAAGAATAATCCAACTGAATTTGTAAATAGACTTATTCCTTTAAGATATGAGTTAGAAAGAGCTGGTATATGGAAACCTGGTGAAGAAGATTTTATAGATGGTATGTATAATCTTATGCTAAAGAATCCTGATGTTATGAAAAATGAGTATGTACAGGATGTATTGGATCAAATACCAGGAGCTGATGACAGCCGTTCTAAAAGAGCTATAGTAACTAAATTACTAAATGAGATAGCTTTAAATGATGTAGAGCAAGATTTAAATGTTGCTAAACACGGTGGACCACATGATCCTCCTAGTTATGAAGATGCTACGCAAGCTTACAAAGATTCAATGGCAGCTAAAGAAGCTTATGAAAAACAATATGGTTTAGATCTTAAAAAATATACAGATGATTCTCAACAGGCAAAGGACATCTATGATAAATATAATAGAAATCAAGCTTATATAAATTATATTCAAGGTTTTTATCCCAACTTTAATCCTGAAAACAATTATAAAAAATATTCAACTTTTCCTGGCCTTAAAGACCCTGAAGATATCTTAAGAGCAGAAGAATTAGATGATGAAAGCAAACGTTTTTACATTAGAAGTTTACACGGCTATAAAAATTCTAGGTCTAATTTAAGTGATTTCATGCCACCATCACCTATGATGGAATTTTATCATGATACAAAGGATACTGGCTTTGATAATGTTATTGCCTTTGACTATATACCTAAACCCAAAATATCTAAACCAGAACCAGCTCCTGAATATAATGCGCCAGAAGTATTAGAGAGACCTAACTTTGCAGATTATGTAGATCGTATGCCTGTTATTAAACCTGATTTAATTAAGCAAGATGCAACTTTACAAGAGCTTGTTGGTGTACCTCATGATGGATTAGTTGAAGACTATGTTTTAGATGAAGATGGTAATATTGCTGGATCAGTAAGAGTCCCTGCAGGCACTACACAAAACAGAAGAAGAAACTATAGAAAGTTAAAGAGAGGCAAGTTAGATGGTACTATGGGTGTATTTAATGGTGAACGATATAGCCAAGGAGGATCTATGAAGGTTGAACTAGGCGATGAAGTAGATGAAGCTACTATGCAGAGATTAAAAAAACAAGGTTACACTTTTGAAGAAATATAATTATGAAAAAGTACAAAGTAGTTGGATTACCAAAAATGCATCTTGGAGGAGGCTCTGGTTTTCATGCGCACCCTCATGGTAAATTAAAAAAGAACAAGGTAGAAAAACAAAAAAAACAGAAAGGTTTTAAAACAGACCCTAATGGTGTTTATACGCTAGGGGCGCCTACAGGTTCTTTTTTTATAAAAGACATTAAAAACCCTATGACTACAGAGGAAACTCCTTTTGAACGTCAAGAAAGAGAAAAAAACCAGGCTATAGCGGAGAGAAAAGAAAGACAAAGACTAAAAAAACAAAAGAGACAGCAAAAAAGAAATCAAGAGTATTATGATGCTGATACAAAAGATATTAATACTACTGTAGATGATTTAACTTTTAATGGATACTATAATCCTGAACAAGTTGTAGATGAAATAAACAATCCAATACAAGGGGTCAACGATCAAGAAATTATTGGTAATGCAAGTTACCATGGTGACAAGCATTCTAAATCTGTAAAGTCTATTATAGGAGGTTTAGATAGAATAGAAGCTGACTATGTTCAGAATCAATACTCTAAGAAATCTGATGGTTCAGGAAATTTTTATAAAACTAGAGATTCTCAAGGATCTTATGATAGAGAAGCTGATGATCTAAGAAAAAGATATAATGCTATAGAAGCTAAAATGGAATTAGCTTTTGGAGATAGAAAGGGAGATCCTACTAGAGCTAAAGATTGGATGAACAGAGATGGCAGGCTTTATAGAAAACAATTAAGAGCTTTAGAATCCGACATTCAAAATTTGTATTTAAGTAGGCAAAAAATGTACGGTACAAATTCTGTAGTAACAAAGTATGATGCAGATGGTATCACAGCTCAATTTACGCGAAACCCTTTAGATTCTTCTCAAGATGCAGACTTTATAGCTAAGGAAATAGCTGAAAAAGGTTATGTACCTAAACAGTATAGTTTAGATTCTCAAGACGTTACAGTATATGCAAACGATAAAGACAAAGAGCGACAAGAAAAACTTACTGATGAAGCGGAGAGATTATTTATTGAAGGTGCTAAAGAAGGTTACTTACCATCATCTGTTGTTCCTATAGGTGGTAAAATAGATGATTTAAAATCTTTTATAAAAGATCAAAATAAAAGTCTTAGAAAGTATCGTAAAGATGTAGGCAAATCTAAAAAACAAACAGGCGAGGATGCTGCTTACATAGGAGTAAATAATTTTAATCCAGATGAAGACACATTTGCAACTGAAGAGAACTATAAGTTATTAAGACAGAAAATATCTGAGAATCCTAGCGATAGGTATTTAATAAAGATATATGAGAATTACTTTAGAGATTTTGATCCCAATAATGTTAAGCTTACTAAAGAGGAGCAAACTAACCTAATAGACCAGGGTTGGGGAGATGGTAGTATGGATGCTGTCAAACAAGCAGCAATGGTAGCTGCATATGCTCCTGCAGCAGTAGAAGCAGGATTTGCATTTTTTAATCCAACTGTACAAACTGCTTTAACACCTTATTTCTTTTATGAAGCTGTTAAAGAAGATGGTATTTTAGAACAAGCTGTAGATGAATTTTCAAAAGGAGAGTATTGGGATGGAACGGTAGATGCTGGTTTTGGAGTACTTGATGTATTTGCTTTTAAAGGTTTATTAAAAACTTTAAAGACTCCTGGTGCAGTAACAAAATTCTTTTCTAAATTAAAAAGTAGAAATCTACCTAAAGGTTATTTAGAAAAGATAAATACTTCATTGCCGCCAATGCTGCAATTAGATAATATAGATAATGTACCTAGAAATTTAAATTTACCTTCTGCAACAAAATCTGTAAAAAATACTTCTAATAAGGCTTTTGCTGATATAATACCAGGTATGGATGATGCAGATATACCTTTAGATGTTAACGAAGCCTTGGTTAAACTTACTGACGAACAGTTTAAAGAAATTGTTGGAACAGACAAATGGGTTTATCAAATGTTTGTAGATAAGGATCCTGCAAGTGCAGCTAGAAATTTTAAAGCTAAAGTTGATACTGCTAGAAATAGCAAGGGTGCACAAATTATAAATAATACAGAATCGTTTGCTAAAGCTGCTGATGAGGGTAAGATGCCATTTACAGATATTCTTAAGGTTAAAACTGCAGCAAATGATGGAAAGCAAAAAGCAATAGATTGGGTATCTTCTGATCAGTTTATACAAAGAGTCATGGACTCTAGAGGAGTGTCTAAAGAAAAAGCACAGTTAATTCAAATGGAGTTTCTTAATAACATAGAAAATACTGCTTTAGAACTAAAAGCTTATAATGAACAAGCTAAAGTAAGAGGAACATTTAGTAGTGCTGAAGGTGTTATAAAAGTTCATGCTCCTAAAGTAGAGGGGTTTGATCCTGATAATATACGGCAATTTCAAGATTTAGCTGGTACAGTAGAGCATGAATATTTACATGCTGCAAATGTTGCATCGGGTGAGAACATGAAAGGTATTGAATTTTTACCTGATTTAAAAATTCCAGAAGGTGCTAAACCAATAGTTAGACAAAACATTGCCTATTTAAATCGAAAGCCTGAACAGCAAGTTAGGGCTGTAAAAGCTATACAATTAGCTCAACAAGCAGGCATGATAAAAGCTAATGAAAAATTTACTGTAGATAAGTTAAATAAATTAAGAGATTATATCGAAGAGGAAGGATGGCTATTTGGTGTAGCAGGATATGGTGACTTAGGTTTACTTTTAGATCCAATTAAAAGTGGTAATACATTTAAAGATAAAGATATAGTAAACCTGTTAAATACAGCGTATCAATATGCACTACCTTTAATAGGTGGAGCAGGAGCAGCTATGTTGTCAGATTCAGATGATGACATGGGGGGAATGAGCGCAGCTGCTGTACCATTATTAATTTTTGGAAGAAAGTCAAAAGGTGCTAGAGCATTTAAGAAAGCTATGAAAGGCATGCGTAATTTTCTAATGACACCTAAAGAAGTTTACACAGGTATTCAGTATACATCAAGAAATAGACTAGCTGAACTTGTAAGTGAAATAAATCTTAAGAATATAAATGAACTTACAAACATTGCAAAAAAGCTTCCTGAAAACGAAAGAGCTGCAGTACTTAATAATCTTACTCCAAATCTTAGAAAACGTGTAGTAGATAGTATAAACGATTTAAGAAAAATAAAAGCAAAAATAAAACCAGATGCGGATGAGTTTTCAATTAATTATAATGCACCAAAAGATACTGATAAAATATTACAAGGAGCTAGTCAGAGTGTTGAAAATATAAAAACTCTTTTAAAAAATGAAGAAGAAGCTGGTAAGATAAGTGCTAGCGCTATAGCTGAAATTGCTGAGGGTGATAACTTTAATCAAAAAATATTTAATAATTTAAAAAATAATCCTACACTAACCGCTTTATACATGAATAAATATGGTAATGCTGTAAAAGAATTTGCTTCTAATAATATAAAAAATCCAAAAGATAAAGAGTTATTTTTAGATGAAGCAGATAAAATTGTAGAAGAATATGTGGTGCAAATGTTAGATTATGGTACTCGCCAAAAGATTTTTAGAGACAATCTAGATGAAAGAATTGAAATTTTAACAGAGCTTGCTACATCAGGAACATACAAGGGTAAACGAAGTATGCCAAAAGATAAGATTAAGTTTATGCTTGGTTTAAATAATTTTACTAATTCTAATGTTGATCCACTTAGCCGCATGGGTAGTGATGAAATCCTTCAGTCTCTATTGACCATGGGAAAAGAGGATGGTTGGAGTGACTTCTTTAAAGATGGTGAATTAAATCTAGATCTTCCTCTATTAGACTTACCTTCTGCAGGATCTAATTTAGGAGATGCTCAAAAAGCACAAGACAACTGGTTAATCCGTAACTTAAACTGGGCTACACAACAACAAAGAGATTTTCATTTTTGGGATAACCAAACTCGTGGTGATGGTTGGGAAATTGGTAATGCCGATCCTGTTTTTCCTAAAATACTTAATGACAATTTTAGTTTTTCAGATGCTATATCAATGGATGAGACATTTGAAATTATGATAGATAGACTCAATACACTTATGGGTAATCAAACAGGATATATTAATAAAAAAATTAATGCTATACAAAATTTAGAAGCATCGGATATTAAAAAAGAAGGTATGGGTTTTACCCAAGAAGGTCCGTTAGCAAAATTCTTTGGTTCTGAAAAACCTTTAACAAGTGGGGAATCTGAAATACCAAATTTTAAAACTGGTATTAGTGAAAAAGTAAGTGTTAGTAGAGGAGACGGTGCAAAAGTTTCTATAAAAGATGGAAAATTAGTTAAAGAAGAGTTTAAGGTTGGTGCTAATTTAGCTTCAAAAAACTTACCATCTGTGATAAAGGAAAACGTTAACTTTATTCAAGAAACTACTGGTGGTAAAGTATTTGGTTCTAGCCAACTTGCAGCTATGGGTGTACCTACTATACCTGGTGATTATGATGTTTTAATAACAGAAGGCGATATGCTTAAAAATGTTATACCTAATGAAACAATCAATACGGATAATGTTGATTTAAATTCACAATATGCTCAAAAACTTAAAATTAATGGACAGGATACAGATTTTATGATAATTAAAAATGGTCCAGATGGTTTAGTTCAATCTAAAGATAGGGGTATGGGTCGTCCTTCTGTTGAAGAAGAATTGTTTAGACAATTTTTTCCAGAAGAATATGCTAAGGCTGCAAGAAATAAAGCAGATAAGGTTATGGATGCTATAGCTGATAAGGGTAACTATGTCTCAAAAAGCGTAAAATTAAAAATACCATTAACAGCAGAGGAACTTATAGCTCGTGTAGATCCAGAAATAAAAACTATTTTAGATGCATTTTCTGCTGGGTCAGGTAGAACCTCAAGTAAAGCAAAACATACTCTAAAATCAGATGTTGTTTTATTATTTGGAGATCCAGAAAAAATTATAAAAGCTCAAGAACTATATGTAAAATCTGTAGCTGGACCAGATGCAAAAGTTGCTCCTGACTTTATAGACTTTTTTGGAAGAAAGGTTGAAGATAGAGTAGAGCTAAACTTAGACTTTTTAATTAATAGATTGGGGTATACAGATGATGTTTTTATTCAAGGACAAACGCCATTAGATATTGCAAAAGATCCTGTTAGAATGCAGGCATTTTTAAATGATTGGTATATAAACAATACTACTACAACTAGACAAATAAATCTAGAAGGTATTATGGATGTTCTTTCATCAAAAGTAAAGTCTGGTGAAAGTTTTACTGTCAGTAACCAAAATGTTATTGATGCTTTAACTAAATGGACTAGAGATGGAGGAGGG
>Ga0209634_1002165_pt1 | contig 13920 bp, 21 predicted proteins | sample LinPmetageLP40_FD_184043 | JGI IMG/M metagenome (GOLD analysis project Ga0209634, IMG submission 184043) | Marine viral communities from the Pacific Ocean - LP-40 (SPAdes) (version 2) | ecosystem: Environmental > Aquatic > Marine > Oceanic | place: Pacific Ocean | collected 2010-08-26
GTTGTCTTTGTTGTTGAACAGGTTGTTCTTTAGCAGCAGTCTCTTGCATTTGATGCTGAGTCTTTAATTCTGCTAATTTACCTTGTTCGTAACCTAATTGAGAGATTGAAGTTAACGCTTCTACTTCTGCTTTAGAATCTTCATTTTGTCTAGCTGCTGCAAGTTTTGCTTGAGCTGCTGCAATAGAAGATGAAATTCTGCCTTCCATTTCTGTAGCATAATTTTTATCTAAAGATGTAGCATGAGTTTGAAACTGATCTCTTTCTTGTTTGATGTTGTGAGCATAACGTAAAGCTTCTTCTTTTTGTCTTTCCGCTTCACGCATTTTCTTAGTGAGTTTAGCTATTCTTTTCTTAACTCCTTCAGAATATTCTTCAACTGCTTTTTCGTTACCTTGTTGTTGATCACTCCCATCTTCAGAAGTTTTCTGTGTAACCTCACCGCCTTCGTTCTTTTCATTTCGAACAACAGGATGCTCATCAGATTTCTCAGATGCGTTATCGGGCTGATCATCGTACGTAATATTTGGTTCATCTTTTTTTACCTCATTTTCGTAAGTCTTATCTGCTTCTTTTTCTGTTTCTGGTAGTTCTACTCTTGCACCCGGTCCGGATGTATCTAAATCAACCATTGGTTCATTAGATAATTTTTCTTCTTTGTCTGGCATAGTTCCTCCTATGATTGTTAAAATTCGTGGAATATATCTTCAGGGCTTTCCACGGTCGCTAAAACTTCATCGTCATTTAAAAGTCTTATCTCACCCCCATCTATTTTAATTCGTGATCCTGCATATCTTGCAAAGATAATCCAATCACCTTTCTTGGCCCAAGGACCTTCTGGAAATCTTTCTTTATCATAACAGTGTGGACCCATATCTAAAACAAGACCGCAAGTTGATGCTACTTGTGATCGTTCTACTGTGTCATCTGCTAATATGATTCCGCCTTTAGTTTTTTCTTTTTGTTTAAAAGGTAAAACTAAAATTCTCCAACCAGTTGGTTTAGGTAATTTTCCAGATTCTTCTGGTTTTTTTTCTGTAGGTTTAACACCAACTAAAGTTTTATTTGGTAACTTAATTTTTTGATTTGATGTCGACAACTGTTCCTTCATTTTCTTTTTGCTCCTTTTTGTTTAGCAGGCTGGATATTTCCTGACTTAAATATTGATACGTTCGTATCTGTCCTAACATATACTGATATTTTTCCATATTGTCAACACCACCGGATGCCATTGAGGATACTATATCATCATGTCTCATCTTTATTATTTTTCTTATCTTGTCGATAAATGTCATTTCGTCCATTATTTCTTTTTCCTTTTTTTTGATTTTATTTTACTGCCATATTTTTTAGTCCATTTCTTTGCAATGGCAGGCTCTTTTGCAAATAAATACTTACGTTGTTTTTCAGATTTAAAGGGCAACCCTAGGCTCCCTAAAATCAGAAATTGCTTTTAGTTTTTCTTGAGCATCAGCAATTTTTTGAAACTGCTTATCTATTTCATCAATGTGTTGTGGGTGCTCACCAATACCTACAGAGTTCTCTAGATATATTTTTATGGTTGCGTCTGCTTCAGCTATGTGCGCTTCGTATCTAGCTTCTAATGCATCTAGTATTGCAGTTTTCATATTAGCTTTTTTTAGAGCCTATTACTTTCTTTAATACTTTAGCTTGACCTGCATGTAATTTAGAGGCTTTTTTTAAACCTTTAATTACTTTCTTAACTGATTTTACTTTTTGTTTTTTCATTTAACATTTCCATCGTTTACGTGCCTGTCTTAATCTAGAATTAGGATCTTTTGCAGCCTTTGGAAATTGTTTCATTTGGCCTGCGCTTCTTGCACAGTACGACTTCCGTCGGTTTGCAGCTTTTGATCCTGGTTTAACTTTTCCAGTCACGGCTGTTTTTAATTTAGAACCGGGATTTTTTCTTCTATAGGCAGCGACACCGGCTCGTGTCATACCTGCTCCAGATTTTGTAGACCTGAAGTTTTTCTTATTTCTTGCAGGCATGTTATCTGCTTTTCTCATGCCTACTTTTTCTTTTTAGGTTTCTTAGCTGTCTTAGCTGCTCTTTTAAAATTAGCAGCAGTTGGTGCACCTTTAGCTCCAGGTTTTCTCATCTTCTCACCTGAACCAGCGGCGATTCTCTTTTTTTTAGCGTGAATGTTCGCGTATAAGCCACGTTTTGCCATTATTGCTCCTTTCCGCATGTAACACATTTCATAGGTGTATATGCTTTTGTTATTAAACATTTGCATCTTTTTCCAAAGATGCCGTCTATTAGTTTATTAAAAAATTTTTTAAACACTTTTCTTTTTCGTTTTAGGAATAACGCCTTTAGCCATTAAGATATCTTTTTTAGTAATTTTACCATCACCTGAATGGTCTGGAAATTTACTTTTCTTTTTTTTAACTCGGCCACCTTTTTTCATCATAGCGCCACCGGCCATTCCCATATCAGAAGGGTAGTAACCAGACTGCATATCTTTTCTCATCATGCCGCCACCCATTTTTTTTGCTCTTCCGCCATTCATTAACTTTTGTCTGTTCGGATTTGTTTGTGTATTATAGTTTCTATTTGACATTATTTTTTCCCCTTTTTCATTGCTCGGCCGAAGCCTCTTAATGCTTTTCCACAACCTTTAACTTTTCCGCCAGATTTAAGTTTAGCTCTTCCGCCATCTTTAGCTTGAAATGCAGAAATTTCATTATAAGTTCTAGGTGTAGTAAACCCGCTGTCGCCTAACATACCGGGTTTATCATTTCTAGTTCTGTATTGTGCTTTGTTATAATATTCATTTCCACCAGCTTTAATAGTCCCATCTTTTCTAACTAAGATACCCTTTGGGGCTGTTTCAGAAACTTTTTTACCTTTTACAAAAATACCATCATCACTTACAAACTGACCCGTGCCTGTAAAACCTTGACCAACGCCGTTTTTAGTAACATAGCCTTTATCAGAAACTTTTAATTTTGGAAATACGCTGGCTTTATTTTCACCAGGATACTTTGTTCCTGTTACAACTGCAGTCGATTTCTTTTTAGGTGTTGATGTTACCGGAGGAATATCAAAACCAGATTCTTTAGCTTCATTTGCTTCAATACTTGCGTTTCTTTTATTTTTTGCCATTAACGCTGCTCCTCCAAGAGCACCGAGTACAGCAAGAATTTTTTTATTTCGTCTTCTAGATTTTTTGCTCATTATTTTTTACCGCCGTTTTTAAATATTTGTGTACCTTTTATACCATAAATGCTCGCCACTACAAGTATCCATAAATTAGTGAACCATTTTGGGAGCTCCGAGAACATGTCAAAAAACAATTTTACTTTGTCCATCGCTGTCGGATCATCCGATACGACTGCCCAGGCCAAAATTCCTATTGGCAAACTTAAAATTATTAAAACTGCCTCGTCTTTCCAGTCTGACTGACGTGCTTCTAGTAGTTTTCCCTGGTAAGCCTCTTTTCCTTCGGCCATACGAGATGCATGCATTAACTGTGCATCTGACATTGCCATTTTAGTCTTCTGCTTATTAGCGTAAATTTTACTACCAGCAGAAACGGCTAATTTAATTGCCGAGAACCACATGTTAGTACCACTTAACTGAAGATTTCTTTGAAGCAAGCATTCTCTTTTGTCCACCAACTTTATTTATAGTTGGTTGACCTAAAGGCATTTTAATCTCTACTTCTTTTGAAAATCCATCTGAATTAATGTTACATGTATTAGTTCCGTCTGCTCTTGGTGTATCAGATACAACGGGTCCAGTGTAACGTGGATTGTTTTTTGTAAAAAAGTCTTTTGGTTTCATAATTTTCTCCTATGTAATTATTGTATACTATCTTTTAGGACCTTTCAAGATCCTAACATCTGTTTGTTTCATCATATCATTAACCATTTTTGCATCAATTCCCATCTGTGTTTTTTCCAATGATGTGTCTGCTCTAAGCTCTGCAAGCTCTTCATTTTGCATTAATTTCTCATCAAATTGTTGTTGACCCATTAATTGCTTAGATTTTTCCATATTAATCTTTTCTTCTTCTTGTTCACGTTTAGAAGTGTCGTCCATAGCCCTTAAATCAAGTTCTCTTGCTTTTAATTTAGCAATTGGGTCTCCACCGTACTCACCCATAATTTTATTTTCTTCATCTTTAAATTCTCCAGTCATTTCTGCAATTAATTTTGCTTTTCTAGACTCTAAATTCATGGACATCTGCATAATTTGTTGTTGATACTGCGGATCTTGCTGCAACATTGGATTTTGTTGCGCCATTTGTTGCATTTGCATCAATTGTCCAATTTCTTCTCTAAATTCTACCTCTAACTGCTCTTGTGCCATCAAAGAAATGTGTTCAAAAATGTTTTTTTCTAATGCAGCCATTACTGGAGGACTATTTCTAGCAATATTGGTCGCCATAAAGTTTAAATGGGTCGTAATATGCGCTTGATGGTCTTGTCCTTTAAAAGCTTGGAAAGGTTTTCCACTCATTGCAAGAATATTTTCAGTTGCAGGGTCCATTGGAGTAGGTTGTTGCGGTGGTGGTAAAATTTTATCAATATTTTTTACCCCAATTGCTGTGTACATTGCATGAAACGCTTCATACAAGTTATGCATTTGTGGATTTGATTGTGCAAGTTGTAATTCTGTTTGTGCTAAACTAATTCTTTGTGATTGAGAAAAAATATTTGGATCTGCAACAGGTATAATATCTACCTTGTCATCAAAATCTGCAACTTTAATATTTCTTTGTCCACCGACTACGTCGTATGGATACTCTTGAGGTAAATAAGTTTTATAAACACCTGCCAATAATTTAAATTCATTTTTCATCGCCACATACAATCTTTTATGTATGGCTGACATGACTCTTGAACCACGTTCTAAAAGAGCAATGGTCGTCCCAACAGCTGCTTGTTGGTTGCCGTCTCCGACCTGCATGTCAGCGATGGCGGCAAACCGTTGCCCTGCCGAAACCACCGTACCCATCAACTGTAATAAAGTTGGTGATGGTTCTTTAAATGGTAATGGCATAAATGCATCCTTGATACTTCCTCCAGGCGCATCTACATCTCTGAATTCTCCAGGTTGAATTGCTTGTGCTTCGTCTCTTACTCGTATTCCTCTTTGTTTAAATCCTGCCGGTAAATTACTTAACGTACCTGCATCTAGTAGTTGTCTTAACGCAGTAGTTGCCGTTCTCGACAAACCACCGATCATGTGTATTAATCCAAAACCATAAAAACCCATTCCCGGTAAAAATTTAAAATGTACAAAATAATCTATTTTATTTTTTTGTGGGTCTTCTGCTTGGAAATTTCTTCTAATAGATAATACTTCTCTACTACCCATTTCAAGAGTTACAATATACGGAAGTTTAATTCCTGTTGGTTCCCCTTGTGAATCTTTGTCTTCAAAACCTTCTAAATCTAAATCAGTGTGTACCTCTAAAATAGTAAAGACATCTTCGTCTTGTGTTTTCTTAACACCTTCTAGTTCTCGTTCTTTTTTTTCAACTTCTGTTTCCTCATTGTAACCAGGAGTTAATTCTACATCTTTATAAAAACCTGATACCTGTTTTTTTCTAACTTCATTCTCAGACATTTTAATTAAATGAATTACAGACTCTGCATCCTCTAAAGAAGTTGCAGTGTATGGAACAACTAAATCATCAGCCGGCACAAATTTTGAGACGGCTCTGCCAAGAATTTCATCGTAATAAACCTTCTTGAACGCAGAGCCGGCAAGAGGGAGATAAAAAAGCATTTGATCGAACTCGGGTTCATACTCTTTCATCACATCCATGAGCTGATAGTTCATGAATTCTTTAACTCTGGTTGATTGTTCTTCTCTGGCCCTGTCTGCTAGTCCAATTATTCTTGTATGCACTGGACCGTTAGCCGGTAATAATTCTTTGTAAGCTTGCGCTTGAAACTGTGTGACCGCTTCTGCAAGAACAGGATGCGTTGCACCACTCGCTCCTTGAAAGGGTTGAGTTGGGTTTTCATATTTAAATCCTAAAAGGTCTAATCCTTTTGTGTAACTATCTTCCCAATCTTTTCTAGATGATTTGTATTGATTATAATTTGCTGCAAGTTCAGAACCTAATTTACCTGTAACATCGTCTGGTAATAGTTCTGCTAAGTTGTCAAAATGAGATTCGCCACCACCTGCATTAACTGCTTCTGGATCAAAATTAATTGTTGCGCCACCATCTTCTTCTTGAACTACTTCAATATCTTCTGGACCAACTTGCTCATTAATTGTTTCTTCTTGAGCTACAGCGATTTCCTCTTCGCCAGGTACTTTAATTTCAGTCTCTACGTTTGGTAGGGCTTTGTCTATATCTGCCATTTATATTCTCCGAGTTCTTTATTGTTGTAGCTTGTTTTAATGGAACATTCAACCCTTGTGAGTCTGGTCCCTTAAGTGGTGGGATTTCATTAAATTTAACGTGTTGCATATTTACCACAAGATTTTTATTCTTCATCACTAAAAAAACCTCTCTTATTTTTAAAATCATCATAAGTTTCATAACCACTAATACCAAGTGATAATGCTAGACCTGGTAAACCAAATCTACGTGACACAGTTTTTAAAGCTGTAGGGCTAATTCCTAGTCTCATTGTTTTTGCAATAGAAGGACTAAGTCCTCTAGACACAATTCTATCTGCATCGCTTGCAAACGCTGCACCAAAATAGTTAAATGGGTTTGTTGCAATCTCGCCTAATGAGTCTCCTTGTTGTACTTGTTCTGCTAAATACAAAGGTTCTGTTGCAAGTAATCCAAGAGGTGTAGTGGTTGCAGCTAAACCTCTACCTAAAGTTTTTAATGCAGTTTTAGTTATACCAGATTTCTTTGCACCTAACGCGCCACTTCTTGCTGCATCGATTGTTGATGGTGCAACTGCTGCTGTACCTGCTACGGTTGCTACGCCTAACGCTGGAAGATATGCATCTCCGATTGCTGGACTTTCTTGTGGTGTATCATCTAATGATCCTGTCACCATATCCATTAATAAATTTTTTTGTTGTTCTTCATTTGACAAATAAGTTGTTGGGTCGTCATTCATAAACTGTTTAACAAAACCCGCGGCTACTGCACCACCTGCTGCGATCGCACCAAACTTACCAGCACCTCTTAACATTGGACTTTTGTTAATGCTTTCATAAATTCTTGAAAATTTACCTGGCTGTTCTCTTGCAGTTTTAACAAGACAACCTTCCGCACAACCTATTCTGTTCTCATATTTTTTTATAAGTGCAGTATCTCCAGAGTCTTGAATCATCTGTGCGACAGGGACTGCTTCTGATCTTAGTGCAATACCTCTATCAGCAAGTTCTTTTATGTTTGCTTTAGCTTCAATTGTAAGTTTGTCAAAATTTTTTATAAAATTAGATGCATCTAATTTTTTACCCGGTTGATATTCAATTATAGGTGTATCTACTTTGTATTGTTTTTGAAAATTTTTTGAATACTTGTTAAATAATTTTATATTTTCCCCTAAATTTTTATACGGTGTTCCTCTGTAAGATCCTGAACCCTCAGTACCGTTTATAACTTTTTCAAATAAAACCGAAAAATCTTTGTCGACTGTATTACCTTTAAAAAGATTTATTTCTTGCGGGATTCTTTGTAATAGTTCTGTATAACCGGGGGCTCTAGTTGCTGTTCCTGAAAGACCCATTGCTTCATCTAAAGCAGTTCCCGAACCAGCAGCGGATTTTATTAAAGCATTTCGCAATGATCTTAATGAAGGCCCTTCGTTTTTAATAATTCTATCACGTTCTCTTAACAAAGCGTTTCTTCGTTCATTATTACCAAAATTAAAATAACCACTTCCAGGCATTAGAATATTACCTAAAATCTCCTCAGTCTTAACAATGTTTGGGGCTTTTAATCCGGGCACTTTTCTAAAACCAGTTAATACCTCTGTATATTTTGATGCATCATTACCTATCATACGCAAGGTGTTGGAATCTGATTTACCATAAATTGCTTTAGCGAGTTCTTGTGGTGTTGCGTCTACATCCCTAATTAATTCTGCATGTATTGCTTTTATAGGTTCAATAGATCCAGAACTTTTTTTCTCTACCATTTTTTTAATTCCAGTTTCTTGAACACCTTTAATTTCTTTTTTAAAAAGTTCTATTTTTTTATCTGTAGGGTTTTTAAAAAAAACTTCTTTTTTAAATTTTTTAACAGGAAAAAGATCATTAAATCTTTTTTGTAAATCTCCATAAATTCCTTTTCTATTGGATCTATATTCTTTAAGATTATTTTTGCTTATCCCAGTTTTTTCTGAAAAGTCAGTTAAAGATATATAATTTTTAGGTATAGTTTTTGCTTTTGCTTTTTCATATAAATAAGACTGATAAGTATTTGATTTAATATCTCTTTGAGCAACAGTTAAATCATCCCAAACAACACCAGGTCTTTTTTCTTTGAAAAATTCTCTAAACTTAGGATCTTTTTTCCAAGCCTTATTCCAATCACCTTGTCCTTTTGTAGTGTAGTTTATTTTTATATTTTTAAATACATCAGCGTTTTCTCTTCTTAAATCCGAAAGTTTTCCAGCAGCACTTTTTTGAGGAGTTGACCCATAAATTTTTTCAACCTCTTCGGCAAGAGTTGCCGTGTCAACTGTTTTACCTTTATACTTTTTTAATACTTCGACAAATTTTTCAAATAGTCTTTGTTGTTCAGCACTACGCATTAGACCTCCAGGATCTTAGCTAGTCCGCCTCTTGCAAAGTTTTCTACGAACTTTGCTGTTAGTCTATCGAATCTTGGATCAGTTGGACGTAGACCATTTGCATCGACTACATTGTTTAGAACTCTTTCTGTAAAGATTGCAATCTCTTCTGAGCTTGCACCTGATGGTAACATCTCTACAATTCTTGGACCAAAGTATTTATTAACTAATGCTAAAGGGTCACCTGCTTGTCCTCCGCCACCTTCTGTAATTACTTTTACATCAGCCGCGTCTACAATATCTGCAAAACTTGTTTGATTAGGGTTTTCTTTTTTTAATGCTTCTACTAAAAATTCTCTAGCTGATCCACGTTGAGCGGGAGTTGATCCAACATTATCAAAATAACCTATACCAAACTTTTGGTCTACAAGATTTTGTACAACATCTTCTGGTCTTGCATTGTATTCAACTGCTTCATCAAAAGGTGTTGTTTTAACTGCAGGGGGTCTTTCAATTGCAGATAATTCTTCTATCTCATCTCTAGTCATTAATTTTTTGTCACCAGACGCTTCCATCTCGTCAAATTTTCTTTTTAAAAATGTTTCTCTGTTTGCTTCTCCTGGTGCCGGATCTAAATTTCCTTTTTGATACTCCGTTTTCATTTGAGCGACATAGTCTGCGTTTTCTTTTCTTATTCTATTTGCAGAAGCAAGTGTGCCATCAAAATTAGTATAAGCATCTAAATCACCAACTTCATCTGAAAGGTCAGCAATCTCATCTTCATCTAACATTCGTTTGCCTTGTTTATTTTTAACAATCTCGTCTAGTCTAGACATTAAAGCTGATTTCTCTTCATCAGGTAAAACTTTAGTTCTTAAAGATTCTAAACCCTGTGCATCCAGGTCCTTGGTCCCTGTTGCCATGTCAGTGATGTTTGTAATTGCAGGTGGGTTATAAAAACTATCCATCTTTTGCATGTTATTTAAAAGTTTACCTGCTTGAATATCGTTTAGTTTGTCAGCGGTTGCAAAACCTACTGCACTTTTTAATTCGTTTACTGCTTTACTTTGAGATAGTGCACCTAGTGCCTCTATGTTTAAATCCATGTCTAAGAAAGGTTCTGAAGATTTACCGCTTCCCATAAAATTAACATTGGACCGGGTACCAAGGACATCGGACAAGTTTCCACCCAATTTAGAATAGAGTGTTGTGATTGCGTCGATAATAGTTTTTTTAGCCATAATACTTTTGTACCTCTCCTCTTACAACAGGCTCGTCTTGATAGTCTTCAGGATGTCGAACCAAACCACCCTGTCTAATTCTCATAATGGCTTGTGTCGTACTATCGACATAGTCATCATATTCTCCAAATGGGAAAGAAGCACATTCTTCCACAACTTCCTGTGCAAAGTGTTCATGCATAGGCGCCCAAATTTTACCACTCTCAAAAAGAGGGGCTACGGAGTTTAATCTTGTATGTTTATCATTTCCTCGGCTAGGAGTAAAGTTAATAACAGGTATATCCATTTGCCTTAGCTCATGGGTCAAAGGCAGTCCTGAAGCTTTTGCTTCGACAATTACCATGTCAGGATTCCAGTCCCTGTATTCCTGTAATGCTACACGCCGGAGTTCTGGAAAATCATACCGGTCTTTAAATGCGTTCAACAATATTATATTTTGTCCGTCGGCCTCGGTTGTAAAGACTCCCCACGTGGTTATAGCACTAAAGTCAGAAGATGCTTTTTTTGTAAATGCTGTATCATAACTTTGTATAATATAATCTAAAGGTGGTGGATTCTTGTTAGTCCAGTCACGCCACCAATCTCTTTTTAAGATTGCCCCTTCTTCCGCAGTCGGGTTCTGCATATATTGGGCCAACCAGTTGGAAACAGGGATCGAGGCTTTTGTTTTAAGTAATTCCTCAGAGGTCCAGAATTCTGGCCACACGGGGTTTGAATCAGGGAGCAGGGCTGGTAGTTCTACAACTTCCCATTGATCACTTCCTTCTTCAGTCTGTGCTTTTAATAATTGACCTGTTATGTCTTTAGTAGACCAACGTGTCATTACAACTACAATTGCACCACCAGGCTGTAAACGTTGTCTAGGTCCTGACGTATACCAATTCCATGCTTTATCAAAAGACTTACTATCTTTTTTAATATCTTGTTCTTTGTGTGGGTCATCAATAATTAATAAATTTGCTCCACGACCGGTGATTGCACCACCAACACCAGCTGCAAAGTATTCTCCACCTTGTTCAGTTTTCCATTTTCCTGCTGCCTTGCTATCTTCCTGGAGTCTTGTACTAAACAACTCTCGGTAGTTATCTTGATCAACTAAGTTCTTAGTCTTACGACCAAAGTCAATTGCAAGGTCTGCTGTGTGTGTTGCTTGAATAATTTTTAGTTTAGGATCTTTACCGATCATCCAAGCTGGCAGCAAATAAGATGCAAACTCAGATTTAGTATGCCTGGGTGGCATATTGATGATAAGACGTTTAATTTTACCTGCAGCTAAATCGTTAAATTTTTGATTAATAATTTTATGGTGAGAACCTTCAATAAACTCTGGCCAAACGTATTTAACAAAACTTAAAAAATTTCCTATAATATTTGGTTTAGCTTTTTCTAATTCTACGCTTTCTTCAAGCCTAGAAAGTTCGTCTTTTTCATCAGGGGTCAAACCCTCATATTTTTTTTGTAATATTTTTTGTTGCTGCATATCTTCAATATGTTTTTAAAAGATATACCATAACTGTCTAAATCTTCAACTTTAGTATGACTTAGGATCCCTATCTTTATTTAGGGGTGGTCGACTTTTACAAAAGCAATCTGGGGTGGGCCCTCCCGTGGTACCTCTATAGTAATCGCGCGATGGGGTGGGCCCGCCCGTATAATTTTTGTGTGAGCTATGTGGTTATTGCATAGGGTATAGGATTGTCCTATACCCTAGATGTTGTGTCAAGTATTAATCGAGTAATACCATGTAAGCTTCTGCATTATTCTTTCTGAAATAGTTAAGACCATCTCTAACTAACTTCCATTTCTTAGAGTGTCCATCGAACCCTGCTTCCTTATCCTCGATAGTTGCTTCTAGTTCATTGATAAAGATATCGTCATGTATTTTTGCTTCGTGTGGTGTAAGTAAAACAGTTTCGCCATTGAACCTGTTCTTTCTTTCCTCGGTTGCGTCTATCATTGTTGCGTCTTTTAATTTACTCATTTTGTACCTTTCTGTTATAGGATTATCCTATTCTACAATCTGTCCATTGTCAACCCTTGTAATACGAGTACTTGGACCCCACCTACTTTCGTTATCGGTTACCTTGGCATATCCTGGGGTTTCTCGTCTGTGTCTGATAAACTCAATCGGTCGGCCCTGTTCAATGTTTTCCATGTTAACTGATAGCCATGTAAATTTACATTGTTGACTACAAAAGTATTTATCTGCAGTAGTTCCATAGTAATTTTCGTTTGATACATCACGACTATAGTATGCATATCTTCCTCTAACTACACCTCTAGATTTTAGAAACCTATCTTGTGTAGGGTTTTCATGACAGGTTGGTCCTTGGCAAAAATGTTTATTTGGCATTGCTATCTCCCTCGGTCATTTGAAATCTAGCTAATATCTTTGCATGACTTTCTAAAGTTTTCTCTAGTGTTGCAATTCTATCTTCTAGATATTTAATCTTGTTGCGTTGCATATTAATGTCTTTGTTTCTGTCTATTACTTCAAAGTGTTCTTCATGTAGTTCAGCCATTATATATCTGTCCTTTCATTTAAGTCTGGTAGCATTAACATAAATTTAACTGTAAACAATCCCATGATTGCTAAGCCTATCCATGTTTCAACATGGATAGTAATTATTACACCTAAGATTATCATTGCAAAATGCAATGCAAAGTAAATTGCTTTAATCATTATCATTACCTCGTTTAATCCAATAAGAACCAGACGCAGTTCTATAATTATTTGCGTCAATATCAAAATATGTAATCAATGGTTTTAATGATTTACTAAACCAATATTTACATTTCTCATTCCATTGTCCACGTCTACTGATAAACTTACCATGCTTTTTAGCATAGTAAGATATTTCAAATTTCTCGCCATTAACCATTAATAACCACCAATCCCATTAATGCTGTTGTTGATAAGACTATTGCTGTGAACACTAGACATAATCTAAAGTTATGTTCTAGTTCAAATAATCTTTTACGAGTTGCAAAAATTAATTCATTCTGTCTATGACAGACATCAATTAGTTGCATAGTCGGACTTTTTACTTGCGTTTGTTTCTCTGCGTTCATTTTATATCTTTCTATGTTAGTTAATATATCTGGGATAATATATTATTACCCCAGATAAGTCAATAGTTAATTTAAACTTTCTTCATATTGTTTTCTTGCCAATATCTTGGCTTCTCTTGTGTTAGCTGATTGTTTGTTCTTCATACCCTTAATCATACTTGCTAGATTACTTGGGTTGTAGATTGTTAGACCTGTTGAGTTAGTTTTAATTAACTCAGCTTCATCAACTTGAATACCTAGTTCAGTAGCAAGTTCAATACCCTCTGAAAGATATCTGTATGCTTTCAAGCCAATTTTTAATTGGTCGCATTGTTTAGTAATTGTATCTATCCACGTTTGATGTTTAGATACTAGATTACCTTTTGCAGTTCTCCACATTTCAAAATGCTCGTATTCATTTTTAGTACAAGCAATAGCACGTGAACGACAATAAGAAGTTCCAATGACATCAATATAGTATGGTTCATTAAAAGTTTTATTCATTCCAATGCCGTCATTATCACTACCATAATTACTGCCTGTATGTCCGAGTGCTTTCATACACTCATCAACGTGTTTAGTTTTATGTGGGTTGTCTTTGTTTTCTTTTTGTTGTGCGTAGATATCTGGGTTGCAATCCATAGCTTTTAAATCTTCTCTAAAATATGCAACTGCAAATTTCTTGCCGTCCTCATCACTGTACTCGCTACCATTTAGATTACCAAACAAACCAAAATCAAAATGTGATTTAGTTTCTTTTATATCTCCGTCCTCGTCTTTATCTTCATTGTGTGCAAAATAAAAACATTTATCTTTTGCTACAACATCACAAGGACTTCCATATTTCTTTTTGAAAGTTCTTAATACTGCAACATCTTCTGGTGGATATGCTCTCTCAACAACTGCTTTTGCAAGTGTACTTGCATAAGATT
>Ga0209634_1002167_pt1 | contig 13912 bp, 10 predicted proteins | sample LinPmetageLP40_FD_184043 | JGI IMG/M metagenome (GOLD analysis project Ga0209634, IMG submission 184043) | Marine viral communities from the Pacific Ocean - LP-40 (SPAdes) (version 2) | ecosystem: Environmental > Aquatic > Marine > Oceanic | place: Pacific Ocean | collected 2010-08-26
GGATTCAACGGTATAGGAGCAAGTTCCGAGGACATGATGGCCTCTGAAGACTGGGGTGTTCTTGGTAGAGAGGTGGGCATGACGTTCTCTGGAGCTAGTCGTGTTAATCCTGACGATGGTGTTTTGCTTCCTCCAGAACAGGAGTTCCAAAAGGGAGACTCTTACATCCGTATGATTGATCGAGCTAGGTATCGCATGATCCCAGTCGAGACAGAGTTTAATGAGACAGAAGACTGGAGCAAGGACTTCAACATCCTGCGACGAGTTCAGAAGGAGTTTGCTTTATACAAGTCAAAGATGAACAAGATTGATTTCGTGGATCAGATCGAGGTGTACATACAATCGGGCAACCCTCCACATCTAGAGCTCTTGATTATCGACGAGGCACAAGACCTCACACCATTGCAGTGGGAGATGGTCAGGATGATTGCACCCAATGCAGATCGTGTGATTATCGCAGGGGATGATGATCAGGCTATACACAGATGGACAGGCGTAGACATTCGATACTTCTTGGAGTGCTCGAGCAATGTTCGTGTTCTTTCCCAGAGCTTTCGTATGCCACAGAAAGTCCACACGTTATCACAGGATGTCGTCAAGCGTATTGGGCTCCGTAGAGAAAAGATCTTCCATCCAACAGAGGAAGAGGGAGAGATAGGTTGGCACTACCATCCAGATGAACTGGACTTAGAGCGAGGTTCATGGACCTTGATGGCTCGAACAAACAACTTGGTTCGATTGTGGGGAGATCGTTTGCAAGAACAAGGCTACCTGTATTCTTTCAAGGGCCATAGCAGTGTGAACCAAAAGGCTGCACAGGCTATGGAAGTATGGAACAGGCTACAGGGTGGTGAGGGTGTCGAGATAGGTTTGGTTCGAGAACTGTACAATCACGTCAAGAAACGTGGAGATGACAAGGTTGTAAAGCATGGATCTGCAAAGCTCCTCGATGCTGCTGCACCTGATGCGTGTCTGACATGGGATGATCTCATAGATCAGTATGGTATGGTGGCAGAGAAGGGACGAGATGCGTTCGAGGTTGCAAGGTTCGGAGACGAAGAAAGATTGTATATAGAAGCGTTGGTCCGCAGGGGTGAGGACGTTACCTCAAAGCCTCGTATTAAATTATCAACTTTTCACAGTATGAAAGGTGGAGAAGATGACAACTGTGCGGTATATACTTCTGTACCTCCGATCTGTGATCTTAGTAATACGAAGACTCCTGATGACGAGCACCGTTGTATGTATGTAGGGATAACAAGATCAAAACAAAGCCTACATATTATCGACCCACCGGGGAGATATAAGTATGAGTTCTAGGTGGGATTTTTATTGGGCAGTAAGAGACGATGGGCTGTATGTCTGGGAGAATGGCGAGGTAATAGCCAAGATCCATCCAGATCATTTCACAGCACTAATCGCAGAACTAGCGGAGCATGTTAGATGGCAAGAAGTAGAGCAGACAAAAAAACAATAGCGTTCTTGGAACGCATGGAGATGGACAATCCCGAACCAGATTGGAGTTGTCCTGCGGATTACCCAGACCTGACGCAATACAAAACTATTGCCGTAGACTTGGAGACAAGAGACCCGAACCTCATGACCATGGGTCCAGGATGGCCTCGCAAGGATGGTTTTATCGTGGGGATTGCAGTCGCTGCGGGGGATCAGACTTGGTACTTTCCTATTCGCCATGAGCATGGGCAGAACATGGACCCGAAGTTTACTCTCAAGTGGCTCAAGAAACAGATGGCTACACCGAATGTCAGCAAGCTATTCCACAACGCCACGTATGATGTCGGTTGGTTGTTGGCAGAAGGGATCGAGGTCCAAGGTCCAATCATCGATACGATGATAGCCGCGCCTCTCGTGGACGAGAACAGGTTTTCGTATAGCTTGAACAACTTGGGCAAGGATTATGTAGGAGAACGCAAGAGCGAGAGAGTCTTACGTGCAGCAGCCAAAGACTGGGGAGTTGATCCAAAGGGTGAGATGTGGCGGCTACCTGCAAAATATGTGGGTGACTACGCAGAACAGGACGCTTCGTTAACGTTACGATTGTGGGATCGTATGAAGAGTGCAATCAACGAACAGGATCTTCACCACATCTTTAATCTGGAGACTAGCCTGATACCTCTTATGGTTAAAATGCGGAGCAACGGAGTCCGTGTGGATTTGGACAAAGCGGATCGTGTGAAGAAGGAGCTAGGGATCAAGGTCCAAGAACTGAAGGACGAGATCAAACGTCGTACCAGTGTGGACCTAGAACCATGGGCCAGTGCATCTGTAGCGAAAGTGTTTAAAGCTTTGGATCTTAGCTACCCCATGACAGAGTCTGAGAAACCTGTGCCCTCTTTTACTAAGCAGTATCTTAGTGCACATCCACATGAAGTGCCACAGATGATCGTGAAGCTGCGCGAGTTTGACAAAGCCAGTGGTACATTTGTGGAGTCGATACTTAGACATGAACACAAGGGACGCATCTATACGGAGTTTCACCAGTTGCGGAATGACGATGGCGGTACGGTTACAGGACGTTTTTCATCCTCGAACCCGAACCTACAGCAGATTCCTGCACGAGACCCAGACATCAAGACCATGATTCGTGGGCTGTTCCTGCCAGAAGAAGGGACCAAGTGGGGATCATTTGATTACTCGAGCCAAGAACCAAGGCTCTTGGTTCACTTTGCTTCGTCTATGCCTGATGCTATGCGGCATCCGATTGTCGATACGATTGTCGAGGAGTATCACAAAGGAGATGTTGATCTACACCAGATGGTGGCAGACATTGCAGGGATCAATCGTAAGGAGGCCAAAGTGGTTAACCTTGGGATTATGTATGGCATGGGCAAAGGTAAACTAGCCGCACAGCTAGGGATTGCTGAGAGCGAAGCAGCAATGCTGCTGACAACGCACGAGCAAAAGGTTCCGTTCGTTCGACAACTGGCAAAGGTTGCTAGTCAAAGAGCCGAGGAGTTTGGTCAGATACGAACACTGCTTGGAAGGGTGTGTCGGTTTGATAAGTGGGAGCCAAAAGGTTTTGGTTACAACCAACCGTTGACGTTAGAAGAGGCGAATAAAAAGTATGGCGGTGTCAATCGACTGAAAAGAGCGTTTACTTACAAGGCGTTAAACAAACTGATCCAAGGTTCAGCAGCCGACCAGACCAAGAAAGCTATGCTCGATTGCTATAAGGAGGGCTTAATTCCTTTGCTCACGGTGCACGATGAGTTATGCTTTTCAGTAGAGGGCGACGATCAAGCACGACGCATCAAGGACATAATGGAAAACGGGTTGTCGGATGTCTTGAAAGTCCCCTCTAAGGTAGACGAAGAGTACGCTGATGACTGGGGAGGTATCAAAGGATGAATTGTTGGCACTGTAAAGCTCCTTTGATATGGGGAGGAGATCATGACTGTGATGATTACTCAGAAGAATACATCATGGAAACAAATCTCTCTTGCCCAGACTGTAAGTCTCTTGTTTTAGTTTATTATCCAAAGCAAGAAGAAGATCTATACTCTTCCTAGAGACTTAGCCAAAGCCTGTGTTGCGGGATCCCCACCTAGAAGTGTGGGATCTACTTGCGTGTTTGAAGCTGTAATAGTCGGGGCCGTTGGCACTGCGGGAGGAACGATTTGAGGTATAACAGATTCCTGTGGTATAGGCCGCAGGACTGCTTCCTCTTCAAACTCAAATGAATCTACCTCGCGTAGTGAATCTTCCTCATCTTCAAACTCAAACGAATCAATCATGCGGTATCTTTCGTATTCAGGGATCGCGGTTCCCTGATCCTCTCTATATTTTCTAGACTCCAATTTACGACCATTGTTTTCTCGAACGTAATCAATAATGTTAGAAAAAGGAACGTCTCCCATAAACTTAACACCTTCTTCTTTTTTTCGTTCTTCTAAATCTTTCATCAAATCATCAGAAGTAGGAGTGAGCCAAAGTTCTCCTGCAAGTAGTGAATCTATCTCTGCGTTCCCCAATCCCGCTTTGGACATACGTCGTATTATTTCTTGCTCTGGAACTCCAAGGTTTCTAGCTCGTTGAATACGATCATACATAAGAGATTGAGACTTTTCTACAGATGTAACCATGTCTAGAAAAGCTTGATATTTTTCTTCTGTAGTACGATCTGCATCTCTCATCTTAGATTTAGCACGGCTAGAAGCAGGGTCTCTTGATTGTGTGTATTCATACACATCGTACTCAACCTGCTTGCCCCCTTTAAGTTCCAATGGACTTAAACCAAATATTAAACGCACTGCTTCTTGTCCCACGTTTAATTCTTCTTCGTTTTTACCGGGCATCCCTTTTAACGCACGTAAAAGTTTACCCTCTCGAAACTCGTCACGATCAACTTCGTAAAACTCTAAGCCATATCTAGGAACAAAAGACTCCCCAATATGCATTAAACCATTGCGTATTGCAGTGCCCCAGGATTCATCCTGATCGTATATACTTGCGCCTGTCTTTGTAGTTCCCCGTCTAACTGTAGCATCTGCAATACGTTCCATAGCCATTGACTCAGAAGCAAAAGGGTCTCCCATTTTTTCTAAAAACTTAAACAAACCCGCACCGATTTGTTCATACTCATCTTTGTTTAAACGACCCGATCTTGCGTATGCCTCAAGAGCACCATTCGCAGCAGAACGAAGATACCCGTAAGGGTTGTGGTAACTTAAATTTACAATCGTAAAATTACCTCTATGATCATTAGACAAAATCATAAAGTCATCACCCATTGTAAAATCTTCCTGGGAGTCTAGTATTGCCTGCATCTCTGTGTCGGTTGTTTGAGTCATTTTCTGAGACATTTTTTGTATGGAAGCAGGAAGATAGCTTGCCATAGCAAGAGTATTGAACATTCTTTGAGAACCATTTGCTCTAATCGATGCTTCAAAAGCTTTTATCTGAGCTTCCGCTACATCTGGAGCAACGCCTCTTGCCCCTAGTTCTTTAATCATAGATTGTCTTCTACTGGGACTAACAGTGAAAGAGAGTTCTTTAGCGCCTTGATTGATTGTATTAAAACCGTTTCTAATATTTTCAGAAGCAAAAGATGTAAAGTTTCCAAAGAATGGAATCCTATCCATAAATCGCAGCCCCGCAGGAATACGATTATACATAGGCATTACATCCTTAACAATGTTTGCAGCGGCCTCTTCTAAATGAGACATCTTCTCAACCATACCTGTTCGAGGTTTAGCAATACCTCCTTCGACTAAAGAAGCTAACAAGAGTTGATCGTCTAACTCAAAACCTGATCTCCTTATAGCAGAAACTAATTTATTGTATTCTCCATTCAAAGCTAGAGCTTTGAAAAAAGCATCTGATTGTTGGTACAGTTTGTTAAACTTAGACATAAACGGTATTAGATCTTCAGCTTTATCAAAAATCTCTGACGTTTTCTTTCCTAACGAAAGTTCACGTCCCATCTTTCGGTATTCTTTTAGAGACTCGTAGATTACGTTAGTGTCTTGTAAACCAGAATAGTTTATACGACGAGCCATGTCTTTCAAACCTGCGTTGTCTATTTCATCTAAACTTCTAGAAAAACTGTAAAAGGTATCTAATAAGTTTGTTCCACGGTGCATGTTTCCGTTTCCAACAAGCATTGATACATTGCCAAATATGTTACGGGCTTGACCTGCGGGGCTAGGAACAATTGCCATTTTCTGTGAAAACGCTCTCATTGCTTGAGCCGCTGACACAACTCCTGCTAATGGAGATATGTTAACAGGTTGAAGCAACATGGCACGAGTTTCAGGAGACACGTACATCCCAGTCAACTTACCGTACTGACCACCAAAAATAGCTCTTGCACTTTCTTCTAATGCCTCGTCGCCCCCAAGACGAATATACCCTTTGCTTTTAAGTATCTCCTCTAACCTTGCAAGTTCTGCTGCTTCCTGCACTGTGTCTTGAACACCTATGCGTTCAGATATTTCAAGTAGAGCTTCTTCCGAAGGAGCGTTTCTGTCTTTTGCTTGTTGTGCCGTTCGGATATCTTTTCCTGTGGTTTGTAGGAACTTGTTTCTGGTATCTAGGTCAGCTTTAGAGGGCACCATGACAATTGGAGGCCGACCACCGTTATCAAGCATATCCATGGCCTTATCTATCGTGGGGGCCAGTTTTTTGTTAACAGCAAGGTTGTCATAATATTTTTTAGCTACAAGTGCCTCTGTTAAATCAGAAAGAGTTCTAGTTATCCGTTGTACGGGATCTGTAATTTCTCCCATCAACGCTTTAAAAGCAGGAGAATTATCTATTATATCTTTACGCGGTATTAAAAAATCTTCTTTAACAGAAAGTTTCGGGGCATCAGCAGACAATATCCCATAAAACTTTGAGTTATGGTTTTGCATAGCGTCTATAGTTTCTTTAACAACGGTATCAAAATTAGCCCCTGGTCTATTGAGTCCAGGTAACATAATTGATTCGTTTACTTGTTGTCTTGCTAGTTCTCTTACCTCTGCTTCAGACAACCCTTTGCTTTCATCAAAACCCCTGATTGTGTTAGAAAATTCATCTATTGCTTTAGTGTAGTTAGGATCTTTAATATCTAGGTTTTTTAAAAATAGAATAGGATTCTCATGAGCCTCAAACAATCTTCTTAAATAAACTTGTGTTGTTTCTTGAGTGTCTCTTATGGTCTGAGCCACTGTTTCTGCTTTTTTCCTGCGTTCTGTGCCAGGTGCAGCACTAGAAATTTCATCATCTAATTGAGCTAAAACATTATCTTGGAATCTAATATTAGAATCAATCATCCTATTTAATGACTTAGATGCGTCTTCACCCCAACTTTTAGCAAAGTCTTCAGAGCTTCCTCCGTTAAGACGTATGTTTATGGCATCCTCTAATTCTTTAGCTTGAGGTTTGCGTTGCTGCCAAAACTTTGTTTTTCTTAACAGGTTGTTAGTAGAATTATGAAACTCATCTAAAGCGGTAAGAGCTTCTCTTTGCCTAGCGTTTCCAGTGTCTTGTGCGTCTCTCAAAGAACGCGATAAAAACTCATCTGCTCCACCATCTGGCAGAAGATATTGTTTTAAAAATCTTTTTGGTCTTTCCGCTTTCTCACCCATTCTTTGTATTACGGGGTTGTCTTTCATACCCTGATACAAAGCTGTCTCTGCCATTTTCTGGGAAGCCACCTCAGTTGCGTCTCTAAGTATTCTAGCAGTTCCTGCTGCTGTATTAACAGCAAGAGGTGTTCGGGCTACCGTACCCGCACCAAGCAACCCTGCATCAACAACTACTGAGGCAGTAGCAACATCCAAGCCCCTCATAATCTTTCGTTGAAACAACTCTTTTGCATATTGTCTACCTGTCAAACCTTCTGTTCTTGTAGTTTTAAAAGGTAGCGGGATACCCTTATCGGTAAACGGTAAAGGTATTTCTTCAAACGTATCTCCTAGAAGAGTAGGTCTGTTGTCTGGAGCGAACAATGCGCCTGATGTTCCAAAATATACGGCTCCTAATCCACCTGATGCACCATAACTTTTGAGACGGCTAGTAATATTTACTCCATCGTCAATCATTGCTTGACCGTATTTAGTGCGTCCTAAAGATTGTAGCCCTCTTCCAATTTTGCTTCTTAACTCAGGATCTGGTAACCCCAATTTTTTTGCTCTAGCTGAACGACTTGCAATCGTTAGTCCTTTCATAAAAGGTATGAGTTCAATACCAAATTCTGATCCAAACTCTGCCACTTTACCGCTAGTGTATTTAGTTTCGTATGGCTTACCCATGTAGTTCATGGCTTTAGAAAAACCAGGCGTTATGCTACTGCCCGTGGCACCATCTATTACTCCTGTAATAGTTTCACCTATCCCAGTAAGTAAGTTCCAAGGTCCACGAACTATGCCTTTACCTACATCGAGAAGTTTGTCAGCACCTTTAACCACGCCTTGAGTGGCTTGTTTTAAGTAAGAAGTCTCGTCTTCAAACTCAAAATCATCCACTTGTTTTATGGAGTCGTCCACTTGTGGTGTAGAGGGGGAATCTTCGACTTCTTCAAACTCGAAAGACTCTACCTTTTTGAGATCAGCCATTACTAATCAATCTTTACTCTGGTTTCACGTTTTATCTTACCCGTGTCTGGGTTCCTCGTGCCTATAAAAAAAGTACCTTCTTTTGTTACTTCAAACGCTTTCCCCGTTTCTTCATCTATGTATTTACCTGGAGCTTTGTTCTTGAAGCTTATCCCTTCGTTTGCGCTAGGCTCTACGTTACGAGTGCTTGTGTCCGTGGAGGCAGGTGCTCCGCCAGGAATGTCTGGATTAGTGCCTAGACCTAAAGTCAAAGCTTTTTGCGCAATACCGGGGTATTGTATTGCAAACTCTTCATGAACTTCAGGCAAAGATTTTCTTCCTGACATGGCGTAGTTTTTAACGGTGTCTCTATAAAACGTACCTTCTCCGCTTTCCCACCAACTTCCATCATTTTTAGCCCTAGCTGCAATATTAGCTTTGGCTAACGCTGCTTCTTGTTCTGCCCTGCGTGTTTCGGTATCACGAGAAACCATCAAACTATCTGCTACTGCGGACGATATACGTGCCCCTGCTGTCGGCCTGATTGCCTGTCCTGTGTTTGGATTAACGTAGTTCCCTGCCAAGGCTGCACCTAGTTTCGCCCCTGCAATAGCTTTGTTTATCTCATCTATCTCAGCCTCTGCGGGAACACTTTCTATACCAAGATTTGTAGCAGTAGTTATAAGATCTTTCTTTGTGTCCCCTGTCTTCTGTTCTTCAGGAAGCTCCGACTCAATAATATCGTTAGAAACATCTTCGGGTTTCCCCGCTAAATCTTTTTTCATAAGGTCCGCTGCTTCCGCCGGAACTCCAAGTTCTGCTGCTCCCTCTGTAGTCACAGCTTTTTGTCCAAACTTAAAAGCCTTAGAAAAATCTATTACAGGTGTCCCTTCCTTAGAAACAAAGGGCAAACTTGTATTATCGTAACTAGGTGCCATAGGAGGACCACCGCCTGCTAGTTTTTTAACAGGAGGCTTCTGAGCCATGGGCCGAGGTGCTTGGGCCATGGGCCGATTCATCTGTTGTATCCCTGCAATATTAGGGATGGGCTGTGATGGTGGGAGCATGGGTGCCTGACCTTGGGCCATGGGCATTTGCATAGGTGCAGGTTGATTGCTTCTTGGAAGAACAACAGGACGTGGCAGTGCAGAGGCTTGCATCAACTCAGGAGAGGAGGCCATAATACCGCCTGCCATAGGTTGTTTGGGTGCCTGATCCATAACTTGAGGTTGTGGCATCGTTGCAATACCGCCCATTTCACGTAGTTTATCTCGTGCTTGGGTGGCTTTCTTAAACAACTTTCTATTATTGACACTGCTATAAGAGTCTTTGTTACCCAATTCGCTTCTCATGATCACCTACCTGTTTAACATGCTGCCGAGGATCGATTGTCCTCCGCCATACTGTTGTTGATATGAACCAAGACCCATGGCTGTACCAATGGTGCTTCCTAATACATTCTGTTGTGGAGCAGATCCCATAGTCAGTGTCTGCTGTGTAGATGGTACTCCACGGAAGATGTCCCCCATGTAGCTAAATCGTTGGAAAGGCTCGTATGCGCTTTCTATTCCCGACTGACGTTGCACATCATACTCAGCTTGTCTTTGCTGCTGCTCAATGCCACCGACATTCATCAGGTTCTGTACGTCTTGATACCCAAGGTTCTGGGCCAACTGACCAAGTCCTGCCTGTGCAGTTCCCAACCCTTGAAAGACTTGAGCGCCAGTCTGTCCACGTTTCATCTGATTCTCGAACGCAGACTGAGCTTGCTGCTGTGCACCAGTAAATGCTTGTGATCTCAACTGTGCCCCTGTTCTGGCTTTTTGTTCTTCGACTCCTCTCTGTAGCTCTTGTTCTGCTACAGCCTGTCGAGATCCACCAAAGGCTCCTGCACCAACGGCTCTTGCCCTCTCTCCGATTTTATTTATGTCGCCTGCACGTTGGATATCTGCTTGAGTTACATCGATCACATCTTCAACAAACGGATCGTAAAAGTCTTTGTACCCACCGACCCTACGTTCTGTAGATGCTCCCGTCTTTGGATCAACGTCCATAATAGGCTTGCCATCGTAGCCATAAACAATCTGTCCTTGAGGGTTATATCGACCCAACGTATCTTCAAGTGTACCAACACCAGATTCATATGCGCCCTTTGCTTCCTCCATTAAAGGAGCGTATGCGCCTATACCTTCTACCCCTAGTTTTATAGCCTGCTGCTGTGCAGGCGTAAGAGGCATAACATCAGGTCGAGGAACGCCACCTTTAACTTCCTGCATTGGTTGACCACGAGCATCAAGGATCAGGTTTCCTTCATTGTCCCTTTGATAGATAGGGTTCCCATCGTCATCAAACTGAGGTTGTCCAAGGAGCGGGGACATAGATGCAATCCCTCGAGGGACTGACTGCATCTGAAGAACAGGAGTACCGTCTTCGTTAAGCGTAGGATTGCCTGTCTCATCCAAAACAGGAATCGTGTTCCCTTCTTCGTCTAAAGCAGGAATCTGTTCCGTGCGATATACGTTAGCAAGAAGGTCTTTTAGGTATCGCTCCTGATACTCTGGGAGCAATGTCATTTGCTGTTGAGTGATTACGTCTGCCATTAGGCGCTCCTCTCAAACCTATTCATCATCTTGTACATCTCAGCGGCCCCCTTCGCTCGATTGCCGTCCCCTGCACCTTTGACCGCATCAGCCGTCATAACAAACTCTCCGTCCGAAAGCCGTGCTTCTTGGACCCTGCCACCGTTTTGATAAATCGCTGCGGGAATAGAATCGCTCTTGCCTGTACCCGGTCCTGCAATCATGCCACCAACATTCATGAATCGTGTGTCCGCAGCAGCAATGCCTTGATAATTAGGAGCTCTTTCCCCTGTATCTCTTTGTCTCTGTTGCAATGGCGTCAACGGTATTGGTTTAGGTTCCCCTGCTTGAATCAATCCTGCTAGGATTAGATTGTCCATCATGCCACCACCGAACAATCCCGAGCCTACAGTAGAAGATGCTGTAGGAGCACCGCCTGCCCCTGCTGTTACACCTGTTCCAATTTTAGAAATAGCATCCCCAATCGGGGCTGTAGCTTTCATCAAACCAGGAGCAATCTTTCCAAGGGCCGCTTGTTGTGCGGTTTGTTGTGCTGCATACTGACCTGCAAGACCCTCAAGTCCTAATGCTCCTGCCCCTTTTGCTGCTAAACCAGAAACCCCAGGAAGAGAACCAATCCCGTATCCCATGAGTCCAGACTTCAATGCGTCCTTAAAGTCACCACCAGATGCAAGGGTTCCGATCCCAGAACCAAGGGCCGCGAACATGGGACCACCATATGCGAGTCCAACTAAACCACCGATTGCAGATAATAAACTCATCACGCCTCTCCTGAAATTGCTTCGGGTGCCGTCACAGTAATTGCAGTATGCCGTTTTGTCTCTGCTGTCCAAGACTTTCCACAGTCAGGACAAGTTCCATCTGGATAGGATGCCACTTCTTCTGGTGTGTCTACCACATTATTACAGTGATGGCACTGTAACCTATCTACAGATGTTGACGGTCTAAATCTAGAACCATCGCCTATTACTATAATATGTTCATCGCTCATGTTGTGCTCACTGTTACTGTTCCTACTGTTCCTGTGCCTTGAGATCCACGAAGAAAAGCAGAATGGGTTAAGGGTACTCTAACATAACCATCATGTTGAAATAAAGCCCCAGGTTCTAATCCACTGTCATCTGTTTGCAAATCAGTTATGGTTATGTCTGTTGCCCTTACGTCACCTGGGTTTTGAATCTGTTCTAAAAACACAGAAAACGCACGAATAACTTCGGCAAAATACGTTCTCTGGTATTGATCTGGTGGGATAGGAAAGTATGGACGGGATAAACGCCTAGACATTAACGCCTCCCATCTGATCGTATATCAAGGCGAGGAGAACCCAAACGCCACGTTACACCAAGGTCATCCGATGCAATTTTAAAACGCATCTGTCTACCACGAAGTCGAAAGTATAGTTGTTCTGTTCTTGCATCTACAGCAGCAGCTTGTGTTTTTACAAACGCATCTGTTTCTGTCTTAGAATAAGTACCATCTGGGGCGTTTTTTACGTCTAAGGTTATGTTTACATCAGGGAGTACAGCAGTAGAATCCCTAAAGTCTACGTCTGGGATCATCTTACGGAGCAACATGAACTGCTCCCCATCCCCTATATCTATAGGACTTGATTGTATAAAGGCATTAATTGCTGTGGTTGGATTAGTTGTACCATCGTCAAATCCGATTTCATGCTCATAAATATAACCGTCAGCGTTTGCTGCAAAAGGAAAATCAAAAATTCCCCGGTCAATCCATGCAGTTCTACCAAAAGACCCATAGTACCATACCTGTTCTAAGTAGTTATAAACAACGTATCTATTTACTTCAGTGCTATTCTCAGAAGGATAATACCACCATATTTCTGAGTGTTCCGTGTTTAAAGCTGCATTAATCTTATCTAACTGCTCTTCGTTTATATCAGAGAAAACAAAATCTCTGACCATACACGGAAGCCTTTGAACGGCACCACTGTACACATAAAACTCTGCTCGACCCATCCAGTATACATTATCGTCTACCGCTATAGCTGCATTCGGACTAGCAATCGTAATGTTTTCGGATAAAGAGTTGACACCAAATGTAAATGGTGGCCCAAGAAACTGCATCGAATACAGTGTTGTATCGGTAAAAACTAGGATTTGTTGTCTGGTTTCAAGAGCCGTAACAATCTCTGAACCAGAACCGAGACGCAACTCACCCGCTGTGTTGGTCGCTGTGGATGCCCAGTCGGTTAAAGATTCTTGGGACGAGAACCGTATAGCCAACGGATCTTGGACACCCGGATTAGCCTCTGTGTCACAACCAAATGCTATGATGTGTCGATCTCGGTCTGATACTAATACTTGTTTCGCAACTGTGGGCGCACTGGTAGAACCTGCTAGAGTCGTAATGTCAACGCCTCTTGTGGACAATGTGTTTGTTTCGTCCCAGTAATATATGCCGCCATCTCTTACGTTCATTATAAGGTCTTCACCGAAGTTATCATGTGACCAAAGACGAAGTGTGTTTGTTACAATCGCATCTGAAGAAGCAGATCCCCAAGTTCCTCGTGACCAAGTTCCGGCACCCCACCCTGCACCTGACACACCAATATCTAACCCTGTGTTGATCTGATATTTACCAACAACAGAACTACCACCATTGCCAGTGTCCGATCCGTTAGCTGCAACAAGGCTAGGGTTAAGCTGTCCTTCGTATGTTATGTCCGATATGGATGTACCTGCTGCTCTGGCTTTAATCTTGTAACTAGCCGTGTTTACGACTTCTGTCACATAATACTCTTGATTTAAAACAGTAGCCGTAATCAAACCACCAAGACTGGCTGCGCCAGAGTATGTTACAAAGTCGTTTACAACTGCGCCGTGATTTGTGTGACTAACAGTTAATTCAGATGACCCGTTAGTTGCGGCAAAGGTAACGGCACCCGCTGAAGTCGTAAGTCGTAAGGGAGTTACATCATTATAAAAACCGCCCTCATCAATGTAGTATTTAAGATTTGTGCCTACACCAACGTACTGATCTCGAGCCAAAGAAACCCAAGGATGTAACGCACGACAAGTACCAAGAAACGAGTTTGATGATCTCTTCTGCCAACCGCCTATCTTTTGAGGATAGCCCTTTTGAAATCTGACGTTATCAACATCAAACCAACCCCCCTCATTAGAGTAGGATGTTATCTCTCGATTTACTCCTGGTTTGAATTGTAGTTTGGACAGAGGCATTAACTGATCTCTTCATAAGACACTATAACTTTAAAATCGTTTGCTGTTCCCGCCGTAGCACTCAACGAAG
>Ga0209634_1002168_pt1 | contig 13912 bp, 15 predicted proteins | sample LinPmetageLP40_FD_184043 | JGI IMG/M metagenome (GOLD analysis project Ga0209634, IMG submission 184043) | Marine viral communities from the Pacific Ocean - LP-40 (SPAdes) (version 2) | ecosystem: Environmental > Aquatic > Marine > Oceanic | place: Pacific Ocean | collected 2010-08-26
TCCATGGACTCTTTCTTTTCGTGGGAGACGGTTATCGTCAGGGCTTAGCGGAAACAGAAGAAAGTCATTGTTTGTTTTGTAATCTCCGTAAGGGTAACGGTCATATTGCCTGCTAAACCCAGTACTTAAGGAGACAATTTTAGAGTCAGGAAACATAGTCTTCCAAGTACCCCAACTAGTTTCTACCACCTGAAATGTAACTGCTTTTTCACCTTGGAGTTCCCCATTGACGCAATTATTCGTCATTTGTAGCCAATTACTATCTGTTGCACGATCATAGGGGATCAGATTGTTGTTGTATAGCAATCCTGATACTCCAAAAGTAGTAACAGTTCCGTTGATCGTTCTGTCCCAGCCTATTGCAGTCCCAGTTAGAGGACAATAGATAATGGCATAAGGAACTTCATTTAATTCATCATTTATGATCTCATGCCAGTCTAGTAATTGATGAGGATATGCTATAGCACTATTCCCATCGTAATAGCCTACCACCAATTCAGAGTCAACTAAAAATCCTCCATCATTTGTTTTATTCGGATTTTCTAGCGCAGGAATCCCGTCTTTCCCAGGACCACCATCAAAAACTCCACTGACAGGAATGAGCCATGAGTCGTCAGATAATGATCCAGCGTTTATAGGCTCATTCTCTTGTTCACAAGAAAAAAAAACAGAGAAGTAAAGAAAAATTGTAATTAGCTTTTTCATAAGTTTTGGTGTTTATTGATTTTGAAAAATAGTCCGACTGTATACCGATTAGTTGGTGTCAACTGTGTATTATTAACGAAACTGTAAATTGGTAGAGAAGTGGTGAAGTTAAAAGCCAAAAATTGGCTTAGAGGAACACTGACTCCAGGCATAATAAATATCCATTCGCCTCCAGTGGCTTCTATTTCCTGATTATCATTAATATCTCTGCCCACCTTCCTATATTGTACCCTTATAGAAGGGTCAATAATAGTGCTGCCTATGACAATTCTATCTGCAAGACCTAATGCTAGTTGATATTCATTGCCAAATTGATAAACAATTGATCCAAGGTAATCGTTATTTTTTCCACTGATTTTCCATGTGGATGTTGCCGAGAACCTGAGGCTTTTCCTAAATGACAAAGGGTAATCAAAAGAAGACCAAATGATGCCATCCCAAGACCCACTTCCTGGTTGCAAATCAGCCGTTAGGCTGATGCCATTGTTGTTTGTCTTGTCGGTACTGCCTAGTGGAATTTTGGGGCCAGCCGCAATGACCCATGTAGCGGCACGCTCAGGATTAGTGATACGGTACTTAATGAGGACAACTGCGTCCCCTAGTCCATTAGTAATGGTGGATTGCGTATCAGCAAAAGTAAAGATATGCCGTTCTTGACGAATATATGATAGAAATAAATCAGCAGACCACTTGGAAGAAAATGTGTACCCTGTTTCTAAAAGTACTGAATGTGTCCTTCTTTCTCTTAGGCGGTCATCTAACTTTTCACTACCAGAATTCAGTGTTTTGAGTGTATTCAAGTCATAGGTCATTGCGATCTGCCATGAACCAATTTCACCTGCCGGGAGGCCAATATTGCCTGAAAGTGGAACCCCTCCGGAACAACATGTTTGTGCCTGCCCAAAATTGGACAAGCTCAAAATGACGATAAATAGCGAGAGACACTTAACTACTGAGACCATAGATTTCCAAACACCAAAGTCAAGTCAAATAGTTTTTATAAGTACGAATACTTAACGAAATGTCTTTTGTAAGACGGGGAGAAGAGGATTTATACCCTACTCCAATATCCGGGGACATACTTCCAGCCAGCAGGAATTTTTTTCCATTTGCCTGCTTTCCATGTACGATTAGGTCTCGATTTTGTCCAGTTCCCTTTTATCCATTGGTAGTTATGTGTTCGTTTATTCCATTTCCAATGCCCTTCTATCCAGACCTTGTTTTTGTAAACCTTGTTTGGTCTGACAAGTACCACTTTTGGTCTTTGAGGTTTGGCTTTGACGATCATTTGGGCCATGATATCGTGTGTCGATAGAAGTAATATGATTGCGAAAAGTAAAATGAATTTTTTCATATTGTTAAATTTTTTGGTTTTAGACTAGAGATTGGTTCAATAGTTTAATTACTGAAGTAAAATCACTCCACAACTTATTCAAGAACCTGCCGTATTTAGACTTTATGAAAAACCTTCTTTTAATCACCTCTCTCAGTGTTCTATTTATTCTTCATGCTTGTGCACAATCGGATGGTCAAACCATGGACTTCGAACAATATAATCCACCATCAACGCTTGTTGTACCTGAGCATCCTGTGACCAGTGCGAAATATCCATTTATCGATGTCCACAATCATCAGTATCAAATGCCCGATCAAGACTTGAAAGCACTCACATCTGAGATGGATAAACTCAATATGACGGTAATGGTGAACTTAAGCGGTAGAGGCTTTAGAAGAACAGCCACTGGAGGGTATGATGTTAATTATTTGAAAAAGGCAATAAACAACGCAAAAACCAATGCGCCAAATAGATTGGTCGTGTTTACCAATGTGTCATTTACCGGAGTTGGCGAAATAGACTGGACTGAGAATGCGGTGAAAGAACTGGAAGCAGATGTCAAAGCCGGTGCTCAAGGGTTGAAAATATATAAGAGTTTAGGATTTAGTGTTAAGGACAATGATGGCAATAGAGTAGGTATAGACGATGTCCGTCTTGATCCTATTTGGGCAAAGTGCGGTGAATTGGGCATCCCCGTTTTGATTCATGCCGCAGACCCAAAACCATTCTGGGATGAGCACGATGAGAACAATGAAAGATGGCTTGAGCTAAAGGTAAGACCGAGACGAAAGCGATCTGATACAGATCCAGTTCCATGGCAACAGATCATTGATGAGCAACATCATATTTTCAAGAAACATCCACAAACTAAATTCATCAATGCACATATGGGTTGGTATGCCAATGACCTTGGTAAACTTGGATCGTTGCTAGATGATATGCCCAACATGTATGTAGAAATAGGTGCAGTGATTGCTGAGTTGGGAAGGCAGCCAAAGATGGCAAACAAATTCTTCGAGAAATATCAGGATCGTGTGATGTTTGGTAAAGATACTTGGCATCCGGAAGAGTATTATACTTACTTCAGGGTATTAGAAACGGATGATGAATATTTCCCTTACTACAAAAAGTATCATGCCTATTGGAAAATGTATGGGCTCAATTTACCTGACAATATTCTTAAGAAACTGTATTATAAAAATGCATTGGAGGTAATCCCCAACATAGACAGGACGTTATTTCCAGAATAAAAAGCTTTGGCATTTACTTCTTACGATAAAGAAGTGCTATTTGCGCACTAGATATCAAAATGTGAAGCATGAATAGATTGATTATTTTATCATTAATCATATTGACAGGAATAACTTCCTGCAATAAGACATATGATCCACCAGTTTTTAAGAATATCGAAAATGTCCAACTTTCAAAAGTAAAGGATGGGATAGTCAACATGAAGGCAGATGCCATATTGTATAACCCCAATGATGTCAAAGGCAAACTAAAGGGCGTTGACATTGCTGTGTTTATCAAAGGCAAGAAAGTAGCCACAATGAAGGAGAATTACTCACTTAAGATTCTAGCGACTTCAGATTTTTCTTTACCCATGAATATTGGCCTTGATATCTCTGAACTAGGGCTTGTCAACTCCATTTTGGGCCTTATTAAAGGCAAAGGGTTTGAGGCACACTATGTTGGTAAGGCTAAAGTTATCATTCATGGGGTTCCCGTTAATATTCCCATTGACTATCACGATGTGCTAAAGCTTAGGTAGCATTTTTTTAGGATGATTTTATTTCTAAATTGTACTCCTTTCCAACCTCGGAAGGTGGATGATTTAGTTTATGCTGGTAATCAAAGTTTTCATGTTCAAATTATTTATAGCTCCCAAACTCGAGTTTATTGATACTTTGTCAGCGTCCAATACCACGGATATCTTTTCTTTTGTAGTTGTATGTATTTTGATAATTGCACTTTTCTATAGTCTGATCACATTACAAAGTCAGAATAAGGTCATAGCAAAGCAGAATGAAGAGATTCTACTAAAGAATAAGCAGCTTCAAATCCAGAACAAAAAGCTCAAGAAAATCAATGAAGAGAAAAGTAATTTGATAGGCGTTGTTTCTCATGATCTTAAGTCTCCATTTAATCGAATTTTTGCGCTGTTGAACTTGCTCAAACTTACCAATAAGGATGTTTCCGATGAACAAAAGGAGTATTTATCAAAGATGCATCAGGTTATCAAAGACGGACTGGCCTTAATAAGAAACCTTTTAGATATTAGGGCTATTGAGGATGAGGGCATCAAGATGGTGATAGAGGACATTGATATAATAAGGCTAATTAAAGAGATACTAAAAGCACACAAACCGCTGGCAGATATCAAACAAATCAGATTGAAATTTACCCAGGGAATTGAGGAACTAATAGTTACTTCTGACAAGCTCTATCTTTCTAGAATTATTGAAAACTTGTTATCGAACGCACTTAAGTTTAGTGAACGGAATACGGTAGTAGAAACGAAAATTAGCATAAGTGAACAAGGGTTTGTCCTATTAGAATTAATAGATCAAGGCCCAGGGATTTCTGCTGAGGATAGAGAAAAATTGTTCGGAAAATTTCAAATCCTTTCTGCCAGGCCCACAGATGGAGAAAGTTCTACAGGACTTGGTCTATCAATTGTTAAAACACTTGTAGAGAAGCTAAACGGGAAAGTTTATTGTGAAAGTGAGCTTGAAAAGGGAACGAAATTTATTGTCAGTATACCAGTAGAAACACAAATTGAGGCTTAGGCTTAATCGAAGTCATCGAAAAAGTAGTCATCCTCACCCTCTATCACTGCCTCTAGAGATGCTATCACATGATCATCTTTTACTACATAGTCTCTGATGCCTTTTTTGATAAAATCCAGTACCAAATTTCCATCATCTATCGAGCTTAACATTATTACTTTAGTATCTTCCTCAATTTTTGGACTGATTTTTTCGAAAAACTCAATACCACTCATTCCAGGAAGTTTATAATCTAGCAACAATACTTCTGGAGGATTGCCATTGAATGCATTCAAACAATCTTCGGCTGAATTAAATGACTCAATCTCATACTTGTCTCGTAAAGACTTTGAAATAAAGTCAGCGTACACAGTATCGTCTTCGACCAAAAAAATCTTCATAAAGCAGGAATTAGCATAACACAACAGGAACCATTTGATGATTCTGAATCAGAACTGCCATGAAGGTAATAATAAAAGATACTAAAATCAAAAACTTAAGTAATTCAGAATCAAATACTAAGAATTAAATTGGCAGGGAATATGGATTTGAAATTGGCTTCCTTCATTAAGTTTTGAATTGAAGTCAATAGTTCCTGAAAGTTTGTCCACGGCATTTTTTAGGATGTAAAGACCTAGGCCACTTCCTTGAACTTTATCATTGGCACGAAAAAACATTTCGAATATCCTAGGCTGATACTCTTCTCTAATTCCAATGCCATTGTCTTGGACTATGATCTCAATTTGATTATCTGATTTAGTCACTTTGACATTGACTTCTGGCGACACATCATTTCTAGAATACTTTATTGCATTTTCAATCAAGTTTTGAAAAATGGTATTCAAGGTGCTTTTGTCCGAGTGAAAATCGATACTATCAATTTGAATATTAAAGTCAATTAGTTCGAAATTGCTGTAGTGGGCATGGGCGTTGATGCAATCGTGCACCATTTGTTTAATGTCCAATTGGACTGGTTCTATTTTTTTCTCCTTGATCTGGGTAAGATCGATGAAATCCATCAATATGCCATGTAGACGCTGTATCTGTGAATGATAAAGCTCAAAATAATGGAGTGAATTTTTATCCTTTATTTCTATTTTGACAATTTCATAGAGTCCTAAAAGCGAAGAGATCGGGCCTTTGAGATCATGTGATACTTTATAGACAAAAGTATCAAGCTCCGCATTTTTCAATTCTACTTCCTCTTTCTTTTCCTTCTGCCAATGAGCCTCTCGTTCCAGTATTTCCATTTCCGAAATGGATTTGATGCTTTGAATTACATTCTTAGTCTCTTTATTGATGACTTTGTCTTTGTAGACCATATGCAACTCCAAATACTCCAGTGCCTTCACTTCATTTCTCTCTGATTTTTCAATTTGATAAAGCGTATAGTATGCCTTATGCATAATCAGATAATGATTAATCTTATTGCCCTTCTCTAATACCTTGTTGAGATGTTCTTTGGCAAGCGCAATATTGTCCTGTGCAAAATATAAACTACCTAGTTTGTTGTGGCACATCATGATGCCTACATATTCTTTAGACACCTTAAATATTTCGATACTTTCTAAGTATAGTTTTTCTGCAGTTTCGTGTTTTTCAAGATATGCAAGTACCTTGCCCTTTCCGTATAGCGCAAATGCCAATCCGCGCTTATCTCCAGTCTCTTGCTTCATTAAAATACTCTGTTCTATCACACTGATGGCTTTATCAATCTCTTCATTTCTTAGATATATGCCAGATAGATTGTTGTAGGCATTGGAAATTCCATTTTTGTCATCACACTGTTCACTTAACTCTATGCATTTGAGATACGTTTGCTTAGCATGTCCGTACTCTCTAAAAAATTCATAAATGGCCCCAATGGCTTTTAATGCACGAGCCTGGCCAACAATGTCATTGGCCTTTTGACACATTAATGAGCTGTTTATAAGATGTTTGAGCCCAAGATGATAATCTTCAGTTTTGTAATAAGTGCTACCTACAGCATACTCAACCATTCCTAGACCAGAATAGTTATTATGCTCTTCAAAAATGCTCCGGGCGCTATCAGCATATGATCTCGCTTGATCATGCTTACCAACAATCATAAAAAAATACGCCAAATGCGCTTCTGAATTAGCTTGACCTATTATGTCATTATTTTCCTGTGCAAGTTGCAGGGCTGTATTGGCCAGATTGATTGACGAAATTATGTCAATAACCCTTTCATCAAATGCTTTTGATAGCAGCTGATCTACATCAAGTGAATTACTTACCGTAGTTGACGACACTTCAGACATAATCCAAAAATACATAATCTTAAGCATATATAATTCATACTGGATTGACAGTATTATTACTTGTGTTCATTAGTTTTGTGCTGCCAATGACTAAAAGACAGAGATTATACTATTTGATTGAGCTACAGTATCTAGGTTTTCGATACCATGGCTGGGCCAAGCAACCCGAAGTGAAGACAGTCCAGGGCATGGTCAATAGGACGCTGAAATTCATACTAGAAGACATTGCTTTTAAGACGCTTGGTGCAGGCAGGACTGACGCGATGGTATCTGCCAATCAAGGATATTTCGAATTGTTCACTTATGAGCCATTGGATTTTGAAAAACTTTTGAATGACCTTAATATCAATTTACCTCATGATATTCGGGCAATTGCCATCAAAGAAGTTGACGCTGGTTTCAATGTGATCCAAGATGTCGAGGAGAAAGAATATGCTTATCTATTTTCTCACAGTGAAAAAAACCATCCATTTGCCGCCCCATTCATCGTCTATATTCGAGAAAATCTTGATGTAACATTGATGAAACAAGGTGCCAAACTATTTGAGGGAACACATGACTTTCGTCAATATTGCTACCAAGCCAAAAAAGAGACCTCTTGTGTTAGAACGATTAACTCAAGTGAAATCGTAATCAATGATATTTTAACAGCTAATTTCTTTCCAGAAGAAAGCTTTGTATACAAAGTAAAAGGAAGGGGTTTTATGAGACATCAGGTCAGGCTGATCATGGGAACTTTGTTTAGTCTGGGTAAAGGTGAAATAACTCTCGGAGAAATTGAGGCAAGTTTAAAAAACCCCGAAGCGAAACCACTTTATTATATAGCACCCGCTTCTGGATTGATGTTGGGTAGTGTGAGTTATGAATGAGCTTATTTCACCGCCACACAGCTAATCTCAACATTTACATCTTTTGGGAGTCTGCTCACTTCGACAGTTTCTCTAGCTGGTGGATTTTCTTGAAAATACTCCCCATAAGCAGTATTTATTGCCGCGAAGTCATTCATATCTTTTACGAATATCCCACACTTGACAACGTTGTTGTAGTCCATCCCCGCTTCCTCAAGAATGTAGCCCATGTTTTTCATTACTTGATGAGTTTCAGAAGTAATGTCACTGTTTACCATGTCACCAGTAGACGCATCGATGGCGATTTGTCCAGAGGCATACAGTGTTTCCCCAGACATGACTGCCTGGCTATATGGGCCAATCGGTGTTGGGGCTTTTTCCGTATTGATGATCGTTTTCTCCATTTGGTTATCTATTTTTGTACAATCTACAATGTATCAATAAAATCTCCATGAGAATATTACTAATTGGGAATAATAATCAAGTAGCTGAGTTTAAACAAAAATTTGGTGATACCCATCAATATTTAGTAGCTAACAATGGAATGTTTAATGAACAAAGTGTACAAGACCAAGAGTTGGTAGTGGACTTCACTATAGACGAGTCTCCTGAAAATCTAGAATGGTACAAGGACATTTCAGATTTATCCGTATTGGTTAACATACCAAAAACAAGCCTCTCTGAGTTGGTGTATTTTTCTAACGGAGTTGGGTGCCACCTTTTTGGATTCAATGGGCTTCCTACATTTGTTGATAGGGAAGTACTGGAATTATCGCTGCATAAAGAAGAAGACAAACCAGTACTAGAGAAACTTTGTGAAGATCTCGGGACGAAGTTCTTACTAGTAGATGATCGCGTTGGCATGGTCACCCCAAGAGTCATCTTTATGATTATCAATGAAGCATATTTCACTGTGCAAGAGGGCACTGCCCAGAAGGCAGACATTGATCAAGGAATGAAGTTGGGTACCAATTATCCTTATGGTCCCTTTGAGTGGAGTGAGCGTATAGGCCTTCAACATGTTTACGAACTACTGGAAGCAGTATATGAGGATACTAAAGACGAACGTTATAAAATATGCCCTTTGCTTAAAAAAGAATACCTTAAACCCTGATTATGCATTAGAGAATTGTCATGAGTAGTAAAAGAGCAATAAATCGGGGATTTATGGCCGAAAAGCATCCCGATAGCTATCGGGATGGTGACAGGCCATAAATTAGCTAAGCGACTGATTTGCCCCATGCCAAAGGCATCCCTATGGGAAAGGGATGCCTTCCCCGAAGGGATGCCTTTGGCATGGCACAGCTATTTTGCTACGGAATAAATTTTCTAATGCATAATTCGGGTTATATTGAATCACGACTAAGGCAATTTGGCAGCACAAAAACAATCATATCTATACGGAAATAATCCAAGACTCAAATGGGTGATCTTGGCTATTTCGGCATTTATCAGTGCAGTTTCTCTTTATTATACTGACTATCTCGTAACCAAACTCAAGGATAGGGAAATCAAAATCATCGAAATATATTCAAGAATTTTGGAGTACACCATTAATGAAGATTTGGGAGACAAGATGCTTTTCCTTACACAAGAAGTCATCATTCCCAATAATGAGATTCCTCTGATATTAGTGAATTCTACTGATGTAATCCAAGAATATAGAAATATTAATATTGATTCATCTTGGACAGAAGCGAAAAAAAATCAAGTCCTGACAGAAGAATTGAAAAAAATGAAGGATGCTTATGAGCCAAAATTGATTATGGACCGAGATGAAGAATCCGGAGAAGTAGTTGATTTTTGGTTTGTTTACTATCGAAATTCGGAATTGCTGACCCAGTTGACATACTACCCTATTGTACAACTATCTATTATTGCGATTTTCGGATTTATCGCCTACCTCATATTCAACTATTCTCGAACGGCTGAGCAAAATAGGGTGTGGGTTGGTTTGGCAAAAGAGACGGCTCACCAATTGGGCACTCCCATCTCATCACTCATGGCATGGGTAGAGTATTTTAGAGAAGACCCAGGAATCAAAAACAAAGGTATTATAGAAGAGCTTGACAAGGATATCAAGAAGCTTGAGTTGATCACTGAGCGATTCTCAAACATTGGCTCCATACCAGTGTTGAATGATGAATTGGTAGAAGACATTATCAATAATGTGGTTGGCTATCTTAGGGTTAGAATATCTACGAAAGTAAACATTGAGATCATCACGATCTCAAAAGGAATCAAGGCAAAAATAAATCCCCCGCTATTTGAATGGGTGATTGAAAATATGTGTAAAAATGCAGTAGATGCGATGAGCGGCTCAGGTGAAATCAGGATTAAGATCATGCACGGAAGTGACAACAGGGTGTTTGTTGATATCTCCGATACTGGCAAAGGGATGCCCAAATCTAAAATAAGCCAAGTGTTCAATCCTGGATTTACCACCAAAAAGCGCGGGTGGGGATTAGGACTTACCTTGGCCAAACGAATCATAGAAGTGTACCACAAAGGTAAGGTGTTTGTCAAGAGTTCTGAGGAGAACATAGGCACAACATTTAGGGTGATTTTAAACACATAATTCACCTCTCAAAGACCCACCTAAAATTTGCATAATCGTTTTGCGTTTAAAAATAATACCCCTAGATTTGCAGTCTGAAATTTAGGTGAGCTAAACACACATTACAAATAAATATAAAATGGCAAATATTGGTAAAATCACACAGGTAATTGGCCCTGTAGTTGACGTAAGTTTTGAGGCAGAAGGTGCTGAACTCCCTAATATTCTGGACTCTTTGGTAATAACTAAAGAAAATGGTCAAAAAGTAGTATTAGAATGTCAAAAACATTTAGGCGAAGATCGTGTCAGAACGATCGCGATGGAAGGTACAGAAGGACTCGTAAGAGGGATGGATGTTACCGATACAGGATCACCGATCATGATGCCTACTGGTAATGATGTCAAGGGTCGTCTATTCAATGTTATTGGTGAGGCTATTGATGGAATCCTGCAGCCTAAAGGAAACACAAGTCTTCCAATACATAGAGATGCACCTAAGTTTGAAGATTTGTCAACTTCGGCAGAAATACTTTTCACAGGTATTAAAGTGATTGACTTGATCGCACCATATGTAAAAGGTGGTAAAATTGGTCTTTTTGGTGGTGCCGGTGTTGGTAAAACAGTACTTATCCAAGAGCTTATTAACAATATTGCCAAAGCATACGAAGGGTTTTCCGTATTCGCAGGAGTGGGTGAGAGAACACGTGAAGGAAATGACCTGCTAAGAGAATTTATCGAATCAGATATTATTAGATACGGTGAAGATTTCAAACACTCCATGGAAGAAGGAGGATGGGATCTTACGAAAGTAGATCAAGAAGAGCTTTTAAAATCTCAAGCGACACTGGTATTCGGTCAGATGAACGAGCCTCCTGGAGCTAGAGCTAGAGTGGCCTTGTCTGGTCTTACCATGGCGGAATATTTCCGTGATGGTGGTGAAGATGGTCAGGGAAAAGATATCCTTTTCTTTGTTGACAACATATTTAGGTTTACACAAGCAGGTTCTGAAGTATCAGCACTTCTTGGTCGTATGCCATCAGCAGTTGGATACCAGCCTACACTCGCTACCGAAATGGGAGCTATGCAGGAACGCATTACTTCTACTAAGAAAGGGTCTATTACATCTGTTCAGGCGGTATACGTGCCTGCAGATGATTTGACTGATCCAGCACCAGCGAATACATTTGCTCACTTGGATGCAACCACTGTATTGTCTAGAAAGATTGCTGAGCTAGGGATTTACCCAGCGGTGGATCCTTTGGATTCGACTTCTAGAATTTTGAATGCTGAAGTATTGGGAGAAGATCACTACAACACGGCACAACGTGTGAAAGAAACGCTTCAGCGATACAACGAATTGCAAGATATCATTGCGATTTTGGGTATGGATGAGCTTTCTGATGAAGATAAAGAAGTGGTACACAGAGCGAGAAGGGTACAGAGATTCTTATCTCAGCCATTCCACGTAGCTGAGCAGTTTACGGGATTGCCAGGTGTATTGGTTGATATCAAAGACACCATCAAAGGTTTCAATGAAATATTGGACGGCAAGCATGACCACCTTCCTGAAGCTGCTTTCAACTTGGTAGGATCTATCGAAGATGCTGTTGAGAAGGGTGAAAAATTATTGGCAGAAGCCAAGTAAGACATAAGACTTGAAGAACCAAGATTTAAGACCTTTGTCTTGGAATCTTGGTTCTAAATATCTAAAAATCTAAAACATGTATTTAGAATTAGTAACTCCAGATAACAAAGTGTACGAAGGTAAAGTGTCTGTAGCGACATTTCCTGGTACTGATGGGTCTTTTCAAATATTGAATAATCACGCTTCTATGATTAGCTCTTTGTCTAAAGGAACATTATCATTCCAAGATGAAGATCAGCTTCATGAGATGACCATCGATGGTGGTGTTGTGGAAGTATTGAATAATACGATTATCGTGTTGGCCGAAAGTATTTTAGAAGATTAATAGCCTTTCTCTAATATTTAGAGTAGAAGAAGCATCGTGAATCTCATGATGCTTCTTTGCTTTTAGGCTTTCTGTTAAATCTGCTGAACATCTTCTTTTCAAATGCCCAAAAGAACTTAAATTGGCCGAAAACTAATCCTACAATTGGTAAAGTAATTTGGTATATTGGGAATACTATTAATATGCGGATAGGCCAATACACCCACCCACTTGTTACTTCTGAGGATATTCCGATAAACTCTGTTATTGGCTTTGCCACCCAGGCAGCAAACGATCCATTGATTGAAAAAACAATCAGTATCAATATTATTTGAAAATTGGAAGTGATCTCCCACCGTTCTTTAAATCCGTCTATCCAGCTCATACTAATGGAAATGGTTAATGTGTTTATCTTTTACTGTGATTTTGTCCAGAGCCAGATATTGCTCCCAAAATTGACTGTTTGGAAATCCTGCTCGAATGATTACCGGCTCCTTCTTCACAGGATGTAAAAACTCCAGACGCTTGGCATGCAGGTTGATACTTTTATCAGGATTTGGCCGCTCAAATCCATATTTGATGTCACCACGAATTGGGCAACCTATTGATGCCAGTTGTGCCCTGATCTGATGGGGACGACCAGTAGTAGGGGTTACTTCCAATAGATAGTGATCATTGAGATGCCCTAACAGTTCGTAGCTCAAAATGGCCTTTTGAGCGCCATCTTCTGCATGTTCATATACTGTGGTGGTATTTGTTTTAGCATCTTTTTTCAGCCAATGAACAAGCTGGTCACTCTTCTTTCTTGGTCTGTTTTTCACCACTGCCCAATAGGTCTTTTTGACTTTGCGGTCTGAGAAGATTTTGTTCATCCGCTCAAGTGCCTTGGAAGTACGTGCCAGTACTACTGCTCCACTCACTGGGCGATCTAGTCTGTGAACCAACCCCATAAATACATCTCCAGGCTTGTTGTATTTTTCTTTGACATAGTCTTTGCACAAATCCACAAGTGGCTTGTCTCGGGTCTTGTCACCTTGTACCAATACACCTGGCTCCTTGTTTACAATGAGGAGGTGATTGTCTTCGTAGATTACGGTGAATGGAGTGCTCTTTGCCATTAGAATGTAAAGTCAAAATTTAATCGAACCGCAAAGTTATCACTTGTTTTGGTAAATGCGTAAGCTCCATAGCGATAAAACATATCTGCACCAATTCCAAAATAGGCGATATCCAAGTAATTTAGCCTCATTAGGTTTTGAAAGCCTATTCCTGATTCAAAATATCCTTGCTCTAATGTGTTAAATGCGACATCTTGATGTCTTTGAGCGCTTGAGAGTTCACCAATACTGGCACTTTGATATAATATTAGTTCAGGCTTCATGTATTTATTGCTTACCAGTATATTTCCAAAGTTATGATTGAGGAAGAGAGAAGCTTCTCTATCAGAAATAAACTCATATAGGCCCA
>Ga0209634_1002169_pt1 | contig 13906 bp, 19 predicted proteins | sample LinPmetageLP40_FD_184043 | JGI IMG/M metagenome (GOLD analysis project Ga0209634, IMG submission 184043) | Marine viral communities from the Pacific Ocean - LP-40 (SPAdes) (version 2) | ecosystem: Environmental > Aquatic > Marine > Oceanic | place: Pacific Ocean | collected 2010-08-26
TGAAGGAATTCAACACCGCCGAAGAAATCTGCTAGTACGCCGTCCATGTCAAGATATACGATTGGTTTCGTGTCTGTCATATCTTCATTATACAACTTCTTGTTGTTCTCGTCAACCGTTTTACCAAACTGGTCCTGTATCTTGTCGTACAATACTTTGCCTTTGTCACCGCCCATTACAATTTTACTGAATTCATGTTCCTGGCCTTTCATTGCAAATTCTCTGGCCTTTGATGCACTCACGCCCGTCACGTCATCTGCGTCTGGATCTCTTTGACCTGCACTAACAACTTCTATGCTGTCAAATGTGTATTCAATGTTTCCAGACTTTGTTGGTTTACCGTTGTATTGATTTAGCAGTTTCTGGAACTGCATAACTCTGTCATCGCCAGCGATCATTATTATTCTTGTTCTGCCTTCTTGTTCAAGCACTTTCATCACTTTGATGATTGTGTTTGCTCTAATATCTCCAAAACTCAATTTAGGATCTGACTGGAAGTGTTGTCTGAGGTATGATAATTTAGTTGTTAAATCGATAGGATCTTTTGCTGTACCATCTGTGTGAGAAAGGAATATGTATCCCTTGCCATTTACTTTACTGGCAACTGACTGTACTTTCTGTATTAATTTCTCGTGTCCGATTGTGGGTGGATTGAATCGGCCAAAGGCAAAGACTGCTGTTGAACGATCGTCTTCCTTAAGAAACAGTTCCCTTAGGTGCATCGTATTCGCCTTGTTTTATGTTTTCTAATTCTCTGTCTGATATTACTCTTGCAACTTGCTCTCTTGTCTCTTTGGGAAACATGTTACTGACATCATCTTGTGTTGATCCGAATTCTTTCACGTACTCTTTAGCGGCATCATCCACAAGATACATCCACAGTTTCTGTGCTTTCTCATGGTCATACACGTTCTTGGCAACTTTTCTTTTAATGTTGCTGATGATAGGCATGAAACGTCTACGATACAGATCCTCATTGTTCATGATGTATGTGTCTAGTTCGTTTACTGCGTCTGAGTCTATGTTCTCTGAAATAAATTGTGATGCTCTCATATAAGCATATTTATTAGTAAAGATTCTCTAAAAGCCACATGTAGAAGGGTGTTGCGAATGAGAATCGCCATTCGCCATTGTGTCCCATCTTTGTGACGCTCTTGAATGATTCTTGTAGTTCTTCGCCAGACTCTCGTTGCTGTGTAGCCCATGGCTCTGGGTAATCAGGCGTATAAACTCCCTCATAAACCAATGCACCTATGTCAATTTCGTCTATCTCAATGCTTTTTATGTTTAGCAGTTGGTCGTGCAGTATGTCCCCTTTGGCGTTCAACACAGTCTGGTTATTTCTCTTGCCTGATCTATTGATTATGAGATTGTACTTGCTATTGTCTTCTAACTCACATTCGAAGACGATGGTATCAGGCTTTTCTTCTGTGCCTGCTATATCTCCTGCGAAATAACACTTGTCATTGATCATTATTTCTGCATGGGGAGGCTTGTCCCACATAGTTGCGTATAGTTCCAATTTAAATTTTAATTTTTCGGTTCCCATTCAAATTCTAATCCTGCTGTTCTCCCTGTGTACGGGATATTTACATCGTCCCTAAACAGCTCAATGAATAACTGAGTTCCTGGTACTTGCACTTTCATGTACTTGTCTGTGCGTTCTAGCACATCGGCTTTCTTGGTCCTGTCATTGTTCGTGCATGTGATTGTTATTGTTTCCATTTGTACATCCTTTCAAAATGTCCTCTTATTTTTTTTGTGTCCCCGCCTTGTTCTCCAAATGATTCTATGAATTTTTCTATCAAAGCCGCCGCCAATCTTCTGTGTTCTGGCAACGCATCTGCTTTTAATTTCATTATTAAATCTTGTGGTACAGTTTCCACGATTGTTCCTGTTGGCATGTAATCAATCCAACTTCCTGCCTTGCACATATCATTCTGTGTCTTGTGTAGTTCTGGTGTGGGGTTGAACGTTGGCATCATTTTACGTGATTCATCGACCAGTATGCACATCAAAGTCCCAAAGTAATCCTCTTTAAATATTTCTTTTTGCATTATTTCTTGTTTGGTATGAACTTGTCTGTTCTTAAATCGTAAACCAATCCGTTTTTGGTTGCATTGTCAATGGTAGTGTCAAATAAGTTTGTTCTTAAAACATCATTACCTTGTAAGTCCTTTTTAAAACACTTTGGATTTTTTAACCATAAAAACTTACAACTACCCGCAAATTTTTTAACAATATTCAACCCAACCTCAACACCGTTATTGTTTGCAACGCCTGACTTGTCAATCCTGTATTCTGCTGTGAAGTTCATCCCAGTGTCGAACGTGTCTTTTGGAGATGTGCTAAAGAAGAAACCTATGTTTTTTTCATTACTTGCCTGTGTAAGGTCACTGTTGATATTTGTGTAGTTTATCGTCCCGTCTAGATTAACACTTTCGGCTACTTCCAAGTCCATCGTACCCGATGTAATATGACTTGGAAGTGAGAACGACCAACCGAAAGTTGTGTGCGTATCTTTGTGTATTTCATACGCCAACCTGTAAGATTCTGTTTCTACGTCTGAGAATGATTTTATCAAACTATTGTCTACTGTGTTAATTTCCGTACTACCTTTTGAATAATCTAAGGTAAGCACATTGTTTCCTAATTGGTATGATACACCTATGTTGGCCGACTTTGTGTCATTGTTATCTCCTACAGCCAACGCACCGTCTGAGAAGTTACCTAACCAGTTGTCCTGTTCGCTCATATATGCCAAGGATGTCTTTAGTTTAAATTTGTTGTTTATGTAGAAATCCTTGCCTATGTTTAGTGAGTAATCACCGTTGCCATTTTCTCCTGTGTATAGGCCAAAGTTGAAATCCTTTGCAAGATCGTATTGTCCGCCCTGTGCAAATGAACCATAAACCTGTTGATGGGGCAAGAAAGTGTTGTTGTTTTGAACCAACATCTGCACGTCTGAATATTTTCTATTATCTTTCACTGTCAAACTGTTGCCCACGTTCATGTAATAATCTCTGTCAAAATCATCGATAACCATTATCTTCAAATTTGATAGTGTGGCAAATGAAGACGACCCTGTTGATACATGTGTGTTGCTTATCGACGAAGTTGATCCGTCTACCCTACCTGTGACAGGTATACCGACTACACCTTGCGGTTTAGTTGCCTCGTCAAAGTCCACTATGCCCTGTCCGTGTATGTTTACATTGTATCCTGTGATGTTTTTATTGGCAGTAGTTGTCACTAATTTTACTAAGTTCTCGCCTTTCATGTGAGGCCACATTTGGTGTAGTATAGCAATCTGTCCTGTGACCAGGGGTGCCGCCATTGACGTTCCTGTCATATTACTGTAACCGCCTTCATTGTTAGTGCTGTAAGTCCACCCAGGAGCCATCACGTAGAAGTCTGAAGTCTTGTATTGATCTGTACACGCATCGTCAACTACTAATCTGCACAAGTGCCCGGCTTTGTTAGAAAAACCATCAATAGTATTAGTGTTAAAATTATATGATCCAACAATAAGCACTTTGCCTCCTAAGACAAGATTACCGTCTGCGTCAGTCTCGGTTGCGAACCAACCCGGCATAGCACTGATGTCAAGTCCTTGGTTACCAGCCGAATTAACCAGCACCATCCCCTTATCTGTTGAAAGTTTCCATACGTCCGAGGTCATTCTACCGTAATACAAACCTTCGCTGTAATTGTGGTGGGCACTTGTTGTTTTGTATGTGTTGTCAGAAAGTGCCACTATGGTATCTCTAAATCCACTGTCGTAATTGCTGTTTGCAGATAGGTTACCGACTATGGCTCCCTTATCCGCGGCCCAACTAAAACCATTTGCCGCATCGTCTAAACTTACTGCTCTGCCATCCGCAATTTTTATTACTATCGCTTTGGCGTTATAAGCCACGCCATGCATACCTGAATTGTTTTTCTTGGCTACGATAGAGCCTACCACGTGTGAGCCATGTCCGTGATTGTCCTGTATTCCGTTTCCGTAATAGTCCTTAGTATGGATTATTTGTCCGTTAAGATCGCTATGGTCTGTGTCATACCCTGTGTCTGCTATGGCAACAATAGCACCTTCACCCGTCCAGCCTTTACTATACGCAGAACTTACATTAATTTTATCATACACAAAGTAACCGTTGTTATCCTCTTTGTATTCCGTTGTTTCGTAAGTTGTTTTATCTGAATTGAAATTGGCAGTTTTAGTTCCGAGATACTGTTTCTTGCCTTCAATACCCTGCCACGGATCTGATACTTGCTCATTAGGTTCTTCTGTGCTTTCCTCTTCTGTGCTTTCCTCTTCTGTGCTTTCCTCTTCCGTGCTTTCCTCTTCCGTGCTTTCCTCTTCCGTGCTTTCCTCTTCCGTTGACTCTTCTTCCGTTGACTCTTCTTCCGTCTGCTCGTTTTGTTCTTGTTGTTGCTTATCTTCGTTAATTTTATTTTTTTTCTGTGTGACGTAATCTTCGACTATGGTGTCTTTTTCTTGTTTTATAAGTTGTTGTGCTTTTGCATCGCTGGCAACTTTTTGATATTCTGTAAGAGATAATTTCTGTCCTTGAGAAACCTTTGTCATTATAGGTTTCACATGATTCTTCAAATACAACAATGAGGCGTGTGCATTCTTATAATCATCACTGCTGTATATAGATAGTTTAGTATCGGCATCCTGTGAGTCGATAAGTGTTAAGGTCTGTGTCCATAATGTTTCTGCTTGATCCAACATAGAGAGCAGTGAGTTTGCTTTGGAAATATCCTCATCATTTGGATCTGTCACTAGTGATGATAGGCTTGCAAAATTACCACTTGATATAGTTGAGCTGAATCCGGACAATAAATTTGAATATGAATTTATTATTGATTCACTTCCTACTAAATTTGTCAGATCCTCCTGTACGAAATCTTCAACTACCGCTATAGCACCACCGCCACCACCACCGCCACATGCAGTAAGTGTTAGTCCGGCCAAACCGGCCAGTACTGTGTTCTTTACTTTGGATTTAATTCTCATACCAATGCACCCATTAAGGTTGCACCCAGTAAGAAGAATAGGATGTATCTTGTGTATAATGAAAAGGGCTTGGCGATCTTGTAACCATTCTCCCTAAGGCAAATCACGTGGGCATCAATTGATTCCGCTGTGATATTCACATCAACTGTGTTGATCTGTTCTAGGTCATTGTCGTTCATGTTACTAGTATAACATGGAACGCAGATGTGTCAACTCGAGTTGATCTTGCTAGAACCTAGTGTTTATGCGAATTTTTATGAATTAATCAATACGGAACTAATTGTTCCTGCGGTAACAGAAGTGGCTTTTGCTCTGACCCATACAAAATTACCAGTAAAGTTAGCAGTGGAAATTAATGTACTTTGGTCTGCTGTGAATGTCGATCCTGCGATATCAAAGTAATCATCCTCTGTTGGTGTTGTTGCCAGAGATCCCTGCATCTTAATAGACCCAGTCATTGTGCTATTGACTTGGTAAGCCACAGTGTGTACACCATCAGGTTGTGAGTAGTAACCATCACCCTTTGCTTTGTCACTTACAAAGCCTGTGTGATCTAGTGTGACAGTGCTAGAACCATCTGATGTTTCTGTTGTCACTATTTCTTCAACAATAAGTTCAGTTGCTGAAGTGACTGTTTTTACAGTAAATGTTGAATTGTTGTTAGTTGTTCCTGTTACTGTGATTAGGTCTCTTACCGCAAATCCACTTAACGTAGTCGTTGTTGACGTGATTTTATACTCCGTGCCTGTGGCAGTGAAACTGATATCTGTACCGGTTACGTTTGATATGTGCGATTTAGACGCTAATAGTGTTGTGCTTGTCTGTGCCATCGTTGTTATTTATTCAGTATTTTTTCTTTTGAATCTCGCTGTTTTTGGACCAAGTCCGTACACAGCGGCTAACTCGTTTGGTTCTTGCCCATCGACGGTCAAAATGTTGATGTATTTGATCTTGTATGCTTTGCCATCTGCTTCACCTAGTTCTTCACATACGCAATCGTCTTCTCTGACTTTTCTCACTCTCAACAGGCTCCTTTTTATCACCGGGGAACCCATCCAGTTCTTTTCTATCATGCTTTCGACTATGCTCTGATCGTTGAATATGTTCTTATCTCGTAGTTTTTTTATTGCTTCCATTTTTTACCTTTCTAAATTGTATTACTTTTTCTATGGCCTCTTGTGCCAACATGTATATGGGTGTTAAAAACTTTTCTTCCTTTACATAGAAGTATCCACCAAAGCAGTAGGGAGACTTGTCTTCCAGGAAATCCAGTATATTGTAGTTCGTCACCAAGCAGTTGTCAACATTTCTTTCAAGGAACTCCCATAAGTTTTTCTTCTGTGTATCCGTCATCAGCACCTGTGCATCTTTTTTGATGTACACTTGGTATTGGTACTTGCCGTGTGGTAGTCTTGTACATCCTACCGTGTCCTTGCCCAGATTCTTGAACTTGGGATCAACAGTCTCAGATCCAACCCAGAAGTCCCAGAAACGTTCGATCAGTTCCTGTGATTTGTCTATGTTTGAATAGAATATAGTCTTCCTGTCTTGCATACGGAATTTGACGTTCCTTCTATTAGCCATTATAAAACTGGCCAAGTGATTGACGTCGGGCAGGTCCTTGTAGTCTTTTTTTATCTTCATAAGATGCTCGTCTGTGGTTGGATAGAACATTAGACTACCAGGCAGTTTGAAAACTGTCTTGTGTCTATACTTGCCGTAGTACAACTTATTATGATTTTTTCTCATCAGACACTTTAGTCTTGTATTGATCTAGTGTTTGTGGTTCTTTCTTGGCTTTAAAGTTGACTGTCAGTTTAGGAACTATATCATCAGATAGCCCAACTTCAACCATACCTCCTGATGTAAGTTCACCAAACAACATCATCTTGGATAATGGTTGCTTTATCTCATCATCTATAACTCTTTGCAACGGTCTCGCTCCGAGTTTAGCGTCAAAGCCTTTTGTCATCAAGAACTCGATTGCACTATCAGTGGCATTCACTTCTACATCTTTCTCCATGGTCATTGTGTTAAGTTCTTGTAGGAACTTCTTGACCACAGATTTCATTGTGTCTTTGCCCAGTTTGTCAAACTTGATCACTGCATCTAGTCTGTTTCTAAACTCCGGTGGGAAGAATTTTTTAAGTGCTTTATCGTCCTCACCTGATCTTTCACTCTTACCAAAGCCAATGTTGTTTCTCTCATTCTCTTCTGCTCCTAGGTTAGAAGTCATTATCAGTGTGATGTTTCTGCAGTCTGCTTTCTTACCATTGCTACCTGTAACTGTACCGTAGTCCATAACTTGAAGTAACATATTAGATACATCTCTGTGTGCTTTCTCAATCTCGTCAAACAACACAACTGCATGTGGATTCTTTTCAACTTCGTTAATGAACATACCACCACCCATGTTACTGTCCTCGTACCCCACATACCCTGGAGGCGATCCTATTAATTTTGCAATTGAATGTTTCTCTTGATATTCAGACATGTCAAATCTGATCAGCTCAACTCCTAGTGTTTTAGCCAGTTGTCTTGCAGTTTCAGTCTTACCACAACCTGTAGGTCCTAAGAACAGGAACGACCCAACTGGTTTCGTTAGACTTTTAAGTCCTGCCCGTGCAACCAGTATCTTGTCTGTGATTTTGTTTATTGCTTTGTCCTGTCCGTACACTTGCAGTTTCATTTTCTCTTCTAGTGTTTTCAAGTTACTTGCTTGTTTCTGAGACAACTGTTCTATGCTGATACCTGTCATTACTGATATTTCATGTATGATTTCTTCGTGATCTATCTTGCCGTCCTTGGTCCCGTTTAATCTCAATCTTGCACAAGCAACATCTATTACATCTATTGCTTTGTCCGGCAATTTCTTGTCAGCAATAAATTTAGTTGAGTAATCTACTGCGTCCTCACATGCCTCGTCTGTGATCGTACAACCGTGGAACTTTTCATAGTATTGTTTCACACCCTTTAGGATTTTGACCGATGTTTCTTTTGACGGTTCTCCTACCTGTAATCTTTGAAATCTACGCATCAATGCTCTGTCCTTTTCGAAATACTTCCTGTATTCCTCCCAGGTTGTAGAAGCAAGTACTTTGATCGAACCTTTAAGGAGTGCAGGCTTTAACATATTTGCCATGTCCATGTTGTTGCCTTGTCCTGTCGCCCCAGCACCCACTATCATGTGTGCCTCATCAATAAACAAGATAGACTTCCCTTTTTGATCCAATGCGTTTACGATCAGTTTTAACCTCTCTTCAAAGTCACCTCTGAATTTACTTCCTGCTATTAGACTGTTTACGTCTAGGCTCCATACAATGTGGTCTTTTAAATATTCTGGTACATCGTCTTTGTTCTTTGCAATCCTTCTGGCAAGGCCTTCCACAACTGCTGTCTTACCAACACCTGGATCTCCTACGATCAGTACATTGTTTTTGTTCCTTCTCGCCAATATTTGTTTTAGATCTTCTGTCTCTTGCTCCCTACCGATTACAGGGTCTATCTTCTTGTCAAAGTATTTTTGATTCAAGTTCTCACAGTAGCTCTTTAAAATCCTATCTGCTTGATTAGGTCTAAGTTTCTGCTCCGGACCGGCCTCACCTGGTCCTCCCATGCCAGCCATCCCTTCATCTAATATTGTCTCTGTAGACACAAGGTCAATTAAATCCTGTTTATTCACTTGGTGTTTCTTAAGGAAGAACGCCGCATAACTTTTTTTCTCTGAAAATATTGATATCAGTATGTCTACTGAACTGACGTCCTGCCTGCCCTGGAACAATGCTTGTGTAAACGCCCTGTTCATTAGTCTTTCTAGAGATGCTGTCTTCCTAGGAGTCATTGGTTCTTTTCCCTGTGCGACTATGTCGTGACACTTTGTATCGAGGTAGTCTTCCACATCCTTAATTAATGCACCAACGTTTACCTTAAAATCATGCAACACAGTACCGATGTTTTTGTCTTTAATTAAAGACAACAATACGTGTTCGATGGTCACATACTCGTGTCTTCTCTTCTCGGCTTCCTTTACTGCGTTTTCAAATATGTTTTCTAGTCCTTCATTTGCTTCTAACATTTTTTATCCTTTGTTTGCCATTTGCCATCTAAGTTTAGATACCCTTTTATTAAATGTAATACCGTCAAGGTGATCGAGTTCATGCTGGAAGCACTTTGACTCAATCCCGTCGAGTTTTGCGAATTCTGTCTTACCTTGTGTTGTTTCATATTGTACTTCAATTGTTTTTGGTCTTTCTACTTTTACAAACACGTCTTTAAAACTTAGACACCCTTCCACATCAATAACTTTTTCTTTGCTGAAGTTTATTATCTGTGGATTCCAAATTATAGCATGTTTTTCAAATGTGTCAAATGCTTCGTGGCCTATTGCAAAAAATCTTTTGGTAATGCCTATCTGGTTTGCCGCAAGACCCATTCCACGTTCTTCTAGCATCAAGTTGATCATGTCTTGTTCAAACTTCTCTGTGTCATCATACCCTTGTATTGTGTCGCCATGTTTCCATTCTGAACTTACCTGGGTCAGTGTTTCGTGTGGGTATTGAAATACTTGTATCATTGTCCTTCTCTTTGTCTTAACTCTTTTAAATTTTCTTTTTTCCATTCATCTGTTGTCTCCGGTGCTTTCCATTTTATAATTTCCTCTTCGGTACGACTACATCCAAGACAGTATCCACTATCTTGATCAAATATACAGATTTTCATACACGGGCTTGGAATCATAGGTCCTTTATCTTCTTTAAGTCAGCGGCACTCAGTTGTGGTATTAAGACATGTACTTTCACATATAAGTTTCCACGTATGCCTATTGTTTTGTGTACAGGCATTCCCTGTCCCTTCACTTGTAGTATGGTGTTGGCTTGTGTGCCTGATGGCACTTTCACTTTGATTATTTTATCTTCAAGGGTATTGAGGTTAAATTCGTGTCCACGTATGGCTTGGAAACAATCTATTGTCTTGTCTGTGTATAGGTCATTACCCTTACGTGTGTAGCCATCTGAGTCCAGGACACTCATCATGACCATTAGATCTCCACGTGGCATGTTCCTTATACTGTCATCGCCCATTCCTGTAAATTTGAATGTCACACCGTGTTGCACACCTGCAGGTATTTTCACTGTTGCGTACTCATCCCGGCCGCTTGGCAGTTTGTAATTGATTGTTTTTTCATTGTTCATCATTGCATCTTTTATACTTAAAGACATACGCACCTGTACATTCCTGTTTCCTTTTTGCCTTCCTGTAGTACGCCAGGTCCTCGAACCTCCAGGATTTTGTGTAAAATTAAATTTTCCACCTAAGTCCATATCGCCATTGCCGAACCCCGAGAAAAAATCACCGAATATGTCCTCATTGAAGAATGGATGCTGTCCGCCACCTGTATTTGCACGGCCAAACTTACGCATGGTATCGTAGTCATGCCTCTTCTGTGAATTTTTTAATGTATCGTGTGCTTCGTTGATCTCTTTGAATTTTGATTCATCACCTCCCCTGTCTGGGTGGTATTTTTTTGCTAGATCCTTGAATGCTTTTGTAATGTCCGCACTAGTGCTTTGTTCATTCACACCTAGAACGTCGTAATAATTCTTCATATGTATATTATATAACAGAATTATTTACTGTCAATACGTGGTAATTATTTTTTGATTTCTGTCTTCTTACCGTTAACGTAAAGTCCAAACCAGGCCGCACCAGCACCAACCACAACTGACACAAAACCTGCCTGTGCGTTGTTTGGGTTGTCCAACATCATGAACCATTGCATAGTGTTGTAGAACACTAGTCCGTACAATGCCATCATGATTCTTGGCACTGTTCTCCAGTTCGATAAGAACTGTGGTAGTTCTTCTTTAAGGAACAACCAAATTATTTTAATCAATGCCCAACCGTCCTTGGCGCCTTTTTTAACTAGGTTATCTTTTACTATTAACTTGTCTTCTTTTAATTGCTCAGCCATTATTTCACACCTTTGATTTTTGCGTTTCTTTTTCTGTGTCCGTTCCAAGCAACAAAGCCACCTATTCTCAATGACCAGTATGCAAGTCTGTTCATTGTGTAGAATCCGTTCACGATGATGTTAATGTCTCTGAAAATTTCATCTGCTCTTTTCTGCGTAAGTTCACCCATTGTGTCTTTTTTGTTTTTCTTGAGAAGTGTTTTGTACTTGTATGCATAATCATGAACAAGTCCACCCATTAATAGTACACCAACTGGCGAGAAGAAAGTTCTAAGGAACTTAGGAATACTTGCACCATCAAATTGGAATCCTGCAGGTATCACATACTCAGTACCATCTATGTTATATTTCCAATCATCTGTCAGCACCCAATTTCTTGTTGATAGTAACCACATAACTATACCTTTCCAGAAACCTTTACCTTTTGTTGCGATCGGTACAGGTTGTAACTTAGGCATTCCCTTGTAGTAAAATTTTAATTTTGTTATTACTCTATTGTCTGTCCAGTTAATGATTGCGGCGATGATCACGACAGCGATTAACACTGTCCATTGCCAAAATTTCATTGCTAGTGCTACTATAATTTCCATGTTTGTTCCCCTTTAATATACGTATTTATTCTATTGCGCCTTTGACCACACCTTCAGCAACAAGTTTCAGCCTGTTCTTCATGTGTTGTTTCTGCGTGTCCGCTTTTGCACCACCGAAGTATGGAACTGCGTGTCCGGTCTTGCACATGATCTCTGTGACCTGCTTGCCTTCTACAATGAAGTCACCTAGCACCCTGCCGAACTTGCCCTTCATGTCCTCGCCTTTTTTACTAATCGTTGTCTGTAATACAGGGTTTGGTCCTAGCAGTGATTTCAGTTTGGCTTTGGCGGCCAATCCAAATTTGTTTTCTATCTTATCTCTTGTTCTTGATTCTGGTGTGTCTATGCCCATTATCCTCACACGTTCATTCATCTGCCATATTCCAAAGCCTAGGTCGATGTCAACGTCTACTGTGTCTCCGTCGACCACTCTTCTCAATTTACATCTGTATGTCCACATCTTCTAATCCAGTATTATTGCTTTGATTGATTTCTGGCCCATGTATATCTCTGTCTGTGCTTTGGCTTTGATGCATTGGTACTTGACGTTTTCGTTATAATCTCTTTCGGCAGTACGTTTACCTCTCAGGCACTTGGCCATTGACTCCTGAATCCTGTGTTCTTTGATCTCACCATTGACCAACATCAATAGTGCAATAACTGTTTCTATCATTAGTGTGCTTCTCCATTACCGTTTTTGTATACAATTTCTCTGTCAGCATCTTTGAGTGCTTCTATGTTCTGCTGTGCTTTCTCCATCTGCTTGTTAAGGAATTCTATGTTGATTTTATTATTGGCCATGCTGTCAAGATGCTTCTGCATCCTTTCCACAGTGGTGTAAAGGTCTTCTATCAGCATGAACTGTTCGATGTCCTGTGAACTCTGACCCAACTCACCTCTTGGATACTTGATCCTGAATTCGTTGTTTTTTTCAATATCACTTTCAAGTTTTTCTTTTGCATGTTGTAGATCTTTAGTCAGCGATGCGTTATGCATTTCTAACAGTGTTAGTCTCTCTACAAGGCCAAAATATCCCCAAACCCCAACCGCGACTGCGGCCAAGATAGAAAGTAAATTCCGCATGGGCATTGAAATAGATGTATTATCACTGATCTTCATTATAGTAGTATTTATTTGGAATTACCAGTGTCTTCGTAGTACTTCTTGTATTCTTCCAGCAGGTTGTTGGTTTCCTGCAGTTTTTGCCTGATCTGAGCGAAGTTTCTAGCAAGTACTTGGAAGTCCTTGTCAGTGATTCCAAACAGTACGGGGTCTATGCCCGCCTCTTCCAGTTTCTTGAACACCTCTTGAGCGTTCTCTGAAGTGATAATGATCCACTTGATCTCTTCCATCTGCAACGGAGTTGGCATGTCGTAGTTCAACTTCTCCCTTGGTTCCTCAACAGAGAAGATCTTGATCTTCTTCTCACCACCTATGCTACAGCCAGTTAGTAATACTATCATTGCTATTGCAAATATTTTATTGAAATGGTACATAGTTTGGATTTGCAAGTGCCGGGCACTCTGGGTTGATTTCTGATTTCAAAGTTGCTTTTAGTTCTGCTTCAGTGTGTTCTGCACCTGATGCCAACTCTATACATCTTGCCGCATTCTTACCACCACCGTTGACAATTCTCTCAATTGATTCTGTTCTTTCGATAGCCAGTTTGCCGATGTCTCTGTTCTTCTTCGTAAATCTTTTGTCTAGGTCTTGTAAGTCTTTTTTAAATGTGTTGATCAATACATTAAGTTTCTTGTTGCTTTCCAGTATTGCTGTGAAGTCTGCTTTCTGTTGTTCCAACACTTTGTTCTGTTCTGTGATTGCCGTTTCCAGTTTAAATTGGTTTGCCTTCAGTGTGGCATTGTCCGCACGTAATTTCATCACATACATACCAGCACCCGCTATACCGGTGATCAGCATTATGGCTATCGCCATCTTTATCGTTGAAAACATTATGTGTGTATTTATTGATGATAATTACGCTTAATGAACATTCCTAATAATATTGCAGTAGAAAGGCTTGAAAAACCCTTCGAAGTGAGACCTTGGGAAACAGAATGGGATAACATTAATCCTAAGTGGGCCAATCCGGTACCGTTTATCAACGCTAGATTTGGTGCCAGACCCCTTTTAACCTCCACAAGTAGTTTGCTTTGGTATATTTGGAACAAAGATGTATTAAATGATACAGTAGAGAGCAATCCTGTCATCTATTTAGGGCCTGGATCTCTAGACAGCCATATAGAACAATTATACCAAGCCTGTGTTCGTACAGGCAAACCACGTTTGATAGTGACATTTGAAAAAATAAGATCAGTG
>Ga0209634_1002171_pt1 | contig 13899 bp, 17 predicted proteins | sample LinPmetageLP40_FD_184043 | JGI IMG/M metagenome (GOLD analysis project Ga0209634, IMG submission 184043) | Marine viral communities from the Pacific Ocean - LP-40 (SPAdes) (version 2) | ecosystem: Environmental > Aquatic > Marine > Oceanic | place: Pacific Ocean | collected 2010-08-26
CATTAAAGAACAAATTAAAACTTTAGCAGAAGCAGAAGTTAAAGGTGATATAGTAAACTTACATTATAAAATTGATGTGTATGCATCACCTTCTGACGGTGACATGAGTAGTGTAATAGACTATGTTGAAAATAATGAAGTTGTAAACAAATATAACATTAAAGTAGAAGTAGGTGCATTAGAATCTGGACCAAAAGAAGATGAATCATCAGTGTATGTTAAATTCACTATAGATAGAAGAAAAACTGCAGCTATGACTGCCATTCGATTACTACGAGATGTTGTTATTGAATTTATAGAAAAGAAAATTGGTGCTGTTGCTGTAGACATTGAAGCTAGAGACTTTAAACCAGACGGCCCTTCAGACGATGAATATGATCAAATGGCACAACAATCATCTATGGATGACAGACGCCAACAAGGTATGGATCCAGGTTTAGAAGAAGCAGCTAGAGATTTAGGATATTTAGATGAAATTGGAAATTTTCACGACCCCCGAATGTCAAGTGGAAACTTTGACCATTTAACTCCTGAAAAAGAAGAACAAGATTCTGACGTTAAAAGTATAAACATGGTTTACACTGATGATGGTAGATTTTATGGATTTAACATATACAGCGAACCTGGTCTTAAAGGTCAAAGAGAAAAACTTAGTTTTAGAGCAGATGTAGATAATTTCTTAAGATCTAAAGGAATCAAAATAGAAATCCCACAAGGATATGATGAAGACATTTTAGATCAAATTGTTAATGCTCTTAGACAACAAGGTATAGAAGCACAACACAATGATTATATGGATGTAAGTGAAGGTGATGTTAAAGAAGAAAAATCAAAAGAAGACCAATTAAAAATTGCCAGAGCAGCATTTGAAAAAGCAGAAATGAATGGAGACATTAGAGGTCAAGAATTAGCATTAGCTGCAATTGATTTAATAAAAAATGGACCTATGAAAGGTCTAAGTAAACCTTCTAGACTTAAAGAATCTAAACTTCTAGATAGAATTAAAGAAAAACCAACAGTAGAAGAACGCACAGCTGTTCTTAAATATTGGTTAGCAAAAAGAACATCTAATTCTTCTAGTAAATCTGGAACACAATTTCCTAATATGTTTTCTTTAACTAAAGAAAATTATGAGGGTAATGATCCTTTAATATTATCATATATAGAAAAAATGGATCAAGATATACCAATGAGAATTCTTAACCAAGAAGGTATATTTTTTAAAGGTGAATTAATTAGAATGATAAACCACCCTGATGATCAACCCTACATACAAGATTTTAAAAATACACTAGAAATGAACAGAACAGATCCATTTGGTAATAAATTAACTCCTCAAAACCATGATTTTATAGCTGATTTTGTAAAAGCAAATCCTGATCTTGCTGAATTAAAAACACTCAAAGAAATGGCATCTGAATTAGGATATTTAGGTGAAGAAGAAGAAAACCTTAAAGAATACACTATATCTGGTGGTCAAGAAGCAGCTCGTAACTACCCTAAAACAGAAGATCCGGGAGACATGTTTGCGCAAAAAGAAGTAGAAGAATTACTCCCTCAAAGTTTTGCATCAAGAAATCAAGAATTAAAAGCAAGACTTCAAGCACATGCTAATTGGGTTAAACAAGATAGATTTAATAATACTTTTGTTCATGTACAATCTAACACTGTAACAGACGGAAACAACACATATCGTGTTGCTATGTCACAACATTATAATGGTAATTATACAGATTTTAAAAATCCTAAATTTACTGAAATTAGAGTAAAAGAATTGGATGATGAATTTGATATGGAAAAAGATTTAGGATATTATATTGTAGACACAACTGCATTAATGCAAGATTTAAAACAATTAAAAACTATAGAAAGAGTAAGTTAAAAAGTTATGCTAAAAAAAGAATTCAAGCGTAAAGATGTAGACAGAGCCCGTAATTTACTTACGGGCAAATCTGGCGCTTCATCTGAAACGCAGGTAGGTTACAAGAAAAAAAGAGTCGACTATAAAGAAGGCGATGTTTGGGTTGAAAATAAAAAAACTTGGACAATTAAGGATGGTATTAAACAAACTATCTCAAAAATGGACAAAATTAAAAAGGAAATATTTATGCCTTTATGTTGTCCCAAATGTAGTAAGGTAATGAAAAAACGCCTTGATAAACCTAATTATAAGGTTCATAAAATGTGTTTTAATTGTGTAATTGATTTTGAACATAAATTAAGAATAAGAGGCGAATATGATGATTATATAAAAAAATTACAATTAAAAAATCGTCTTACTGAAATAGATGAAATAGAAAATATGTTTCTTGAACTAGCAAATCAGTCAAATAAGGGATTTGTTTCTGAACATGGTGAAGTAGAAAGATGGAAAGGTGGAGTAGATACAAGTAAAATATCTACAGCAATTTCAGAAGCAGCACAACAAGGTCGTGAAGCAATAAAAAAAGAGCTAACTAACGAAGAAGATTAATATTTATTGACAAATGGCTAACAAACTTAAAGAATATAGTGGACACCATACAATGAAGAAGGCGTCACCACGTCCATTCGTAGATGATGAAGCCGAATTAAATAATTATTTAGAAAAAAATAGATATGGTGGTGAAGGTAACCACTATAGAAAAGATAGAGCAATGTCAAACCCAAATAGAACACGATTTACTAAATTTGAAGAAAATATGAATGAAGATAATGTAAGACCACAAGTAGAAAATGATGTTGAACGCTTTTTAACAGCAATACTTAAAAAATATAAAGCCAACGGATACACAGAAGCTTCAATAGCACAAATTGTTGATCAAAGTCTTACAAGAATGAAACGTAGAAATATGGGTGAAGTAGAATATAATGTGTCTGATCCAAAAGACATTCCAGATAATTTAGAACCCGAAGATAAAGTAAATATACAAAAAGAAAGTAAAATGAAAAAATCTGACCTATTAGAAGATTATATGTCTTCACGAAAAGAGACTAATCTAAACGAACAAATGATCACACACCGAAAAGAAGCTAAACGAAGTATTCTTATGGAAGGTGCAATGAAAAAATTCTTTGAATTATTTGAAGTAGGCCGTACAGACGAAGAGATTGTTTTAGATTATGCAAATAAAGGAGTTCAAGTTCCTGAACAATTTGTTTCAAAAGCAAGAAGTCAATATGAAGGCCTTAAAAAAATGAAACTTGAATTAGACATGAGTGAAAAAGAATTTAAAAACTCAGCTAAAGATATAGTTAATAACCCAGACGAACAAGTAGTTAACAGTGAAAACAAACCACTTTCATCTGGTATTTATGAATCTAAAAAATAATTAAATTATGAATGGAGCACCTTTAGGTTCCCATGGAGCCCAATATTTTCGATCAGGTAGTATAAGAGTTACAGGTAGTTTTTCTGCATTACAAGGTCTTGTAGATTTTAAAAGACCTTCTGCTGCAGCAAATGGTGGTGCACCATCAATGGGCACAACAGGTAGTTTTACTGAATTTGAAAGTATAACTTGGGGAAGAGCAGATGCAGCTGGTTTAGCTGATTTTACTTCAAGTAAAGTAGATAATGTAAAAATAGGACCTGGTGATATAATTTATGGGCCTATTTATGCTTTTAATTTACTTTCAGGATCTGCATTAGCATATCAATATAAAAAAGGGTTTAGTTACTAATGGATAAATTAAGAAAATACATCCGTAAAGAACTTCAATCTTTGCATGAACAAAAATCATATCCTGTTCCTTTAGAATTAATGGATGTGTTAAAAGGCGAACTTGAAATGAGACCTTTAAAACGCTACATTAATAATATTAAGGCAGTTAATTCAATTCCACCTTCATATAAAATATTTTTACATAATGGTCAAGATTTTGATGTTATATATTTAGGTGATCAAATGAATAATTTTAAAGTTCGTATAGCAGACAAAGAATATGATTTGTTAGTAATGGATGACAAAAATTACGCTATTGATGCTCTTAACAGACTTCTTACAGCACCTCTTCCTCCTAACTTTGGTGGAGATGATGATGGAGAAGAAAGTGATGGAGACTTTGGAGGAGGATCATCAAGTGGTGGAGGATCTACCACAGGATTTGGTGGTGGAGGAGATGAAGGTGGAGCTGATGATGACGCAGCTGAACCAGATGAAGACGAACCAGCAGATACAGAACCAGAATCAGATATGATATAATGGAATTAAAAGAAGCATTAGCAGAAGTATATAAAGCAGCACAGGAAAAATTTCAAATTGAATCTACTCCTAAATTAATTCTTCGTAAAGATGAAGAAAATGCTGAAGGTATTTTTGGTAAAACTGCCTATTATGAACCTGCAACACAAACAGTAGTATTGTATATCACCAACAGACATCATAAAGATATTTGTAGATCATTTGCTCATGAATTAATACATCACGTTCAAAATTTAAGAGGTGACTTTGAAAGGGGGGATGCATCATCACCAACATACGCCCAAGATGATGATCATATGAGAGATATGGAAAAAGAAGCATATTTAAAAGGTAATTTACTTTTTAGAGATTGGGAAGACTTTTATAAAAATTATAGATTAACAAATAGTCCTAAATAAATGAAAAAATCTGACTTAAAAATATTAGTTAAAGAAGCTATTGCTGAAATAAAAGAAGAAGCAATGGTTAAAAGAGGAGAAAATGTTTATAACGCTATTGTTCGAAACAAACTCCAAAATCTTTTTAAAACATTAACCAGAGGAACAGAATTTCCCTCCAAATATAATCCTAAAGACAGTGATATGCAAGTTAAATTAAATAAATTTGCTGTTGATTATAAAAGAGCAGGTGGAGATTTAAATGTAGGAATTACAATATAAAAATTATGGGTATATTAAATAAAATATTTTCAGGAGGAGCTAAAGAATTAGTTGAAGGTGTAGGCGGTGTTTTAGATAATTTAACAACCACCAAAGCTGAAAAACTCGAAGCAAAACGCAAAATGGAAGAATTAATAAAAAACCATGAAGCGAAAATGGAACAAAATATTACTGATCGATGGTCAGCTGATATGAATTCAGATTCTTGGCTATCAAAAAATGTTCGTCCTTTAGTGTTAATATTTTTGGTTGTATCAACTGTCCTTATGATATTTATAGACGCAGGAACAATCGCATTTGAAGTAGAACCAAAATGGACAGATCTTCTTCAATTAGTATTAATTACTGTTATAGGTGCCTACTTTGGTGGTCGTTCTATAGAAAAAAGAAATAAAAAATAAAAATAAAATAAAATAACAAACATTCAGTCTGATTCATAGCCAGACGACATTAAAAATAAATCAGGATCTGTGGCCCTATCATTTGGATTGGGTCACTTTTTTTCGTATATTAATAAAAAATAATCATTATGAATGTAGTAATAGTAGGAGCGGGTGTAGCAGGTGTAAATGCGGCAACTAAACTTGTAGACAACAACTTTAAAGGTAAAATTACAATTATCGATATGGGTAAAAATCCATACGATAGATTACCTGAAGAAGTAATGACAGGCTTTTTAGGAGCAGGTGGTTGGTCTGATGGTAAATTAACTTACCATACTTCAATTGGTGGGCAATTGTCAAAATACTGTGGTGAAGATAAAGCTATGGAATTATTTGACCAAGTAATTACTAATTTTAAACGTTTTCATCCTAAACCAGAAGAAGTACAATGTTCAGACCCTCAAGCAGAACCTGACTTTATTAAACCATATTTTGGTTTAAGATTATTTCCAGTATGGCATGTTGGTACAGATTACTTACATGAAATAGGTAAAAATTGGTATAACCATTTAGTAAATAATGGTGTAGAATTTATCTGGGAAACTAAGGTAACTAATATTGATTTTGAAAATAAATTTGTGTCTTTAGGTGCTGTAGACGAAATGTCTTATGATAAACTAATATTTGGTGTTGGTAAATCAGGTATTGATTTTGGAAAACAATTAGCTGAACAATATGAATTACCTACAGAACCAAAGTCAGTACAAATTGGAGTACGTTTTGAAGCACCTCAAAAACACTTTCAAAAATTAATTGATGTAAGTTATGACTTTAAACTATATCAAAAATTTGAAGATAAAGGTGTATCATTACGTTCATTCTGTACAAACAACAATGCAGCTTACGTTGCAGCTGAACACACTTACGGAGATATAAGTTACAATGGCCATGCTAAAAAAGATGAATCATTTAGAAATGATATGACTAACTTTGGTATCTTAATGGAAATTAAAGGTATAGATACACCATTTGATTGGTCAAGAGAAGCCGTTCAAAAATTACAATGTCCTCGAAAAGGTACATTTTATTCACCAAGTCATAGAATCCCATCTAAAACATCAGAAGGTGATTATGTTAAATGTGTTGTAGTACCTAGTATGGATATTTTATATGATGCAATTGGTGAATATGCTTTACACATTGAAGATTTTATTGAGGACATGAAACGTGTATTTCCAACATTAGGAAATGATTGGGGTGTTTATATGCCTGAAGTAAAATATTTATCACCTGAACCATTAGTAGATTATGATAATTTATCATTAACTAGGTTTCCTGAAGTACATTTTGTAGGTGATGCATTATCAGCACGTGGAATTACGGTATCAGGAGCACAAGGAACTTATGTTGCCGAATCAATATTAAATAATTAAGTTATGGCAAAAAATATATTTGCAGAAGCAAGAAAATTAGTTAAACCAGAAGATGGTACAATAGCGTATGTTATTACAATAGATGGAGTTACTAAACTTCATAATTGGGAGGGTCCAGCTTTAATTAATAAAGAAAAAAAGATCAAAGAATATTATCTACATGGATTTGAATGTACAATAGATGATTGGAAAGAAATGAGGAAAGAACGAGCAGGTCTACCTTGGTATAAAAATCCTTCATTAAAAGGAACAGCAAGATTATAATATGAGAATAGGATTATGTGGTACAATGAGTGTTGGTAAAACAACACTAGTAAACGAATTAAAAAATTTACCTGAATTTAAAGATTATACATTTAGAACAGAACGTTCTAAATATCTTAGAGATATGGGTATACCTTTAAATACAGATTCTACAGTTAAAGGACAATCAGTATTTTTAGCTGAAAGAGCAAGCGAACTAATGCAAGAAAATATTATTACAGATAGAACAATTCTTGATGTAATGGCATTTGCTAGATGTTCTGATTCAATGAATTATTTAGAGGCACAACAATTTTGTGATTTTGCTTCTAATATGCTCCATGAATATGATTTAATATTTTATGTTAGTTCTGAAGGTGTAGACATAGAAGATAATGGTGTAAGAGAAATTAATTCAGATTATAGAAAAATAATTGATCAAAATATCTCATTATTAATAGAAAAAAATAAGTTTAGAATTAAAAACTTAGTTAAAATAAGTGGACCAACAGAAGATCGCATAAAACAAATAAAAGACACTCTAGTTTCCTTATAATATATGTATATCATATAATATGGCTCAACAAAATATAAAACAGATTATTAAACAAGAGTACATTAAATGTGCTAAGGATCCTATATATTTCATGAAGAAATATTGTATGATTCAACATCCTACTAGAGGTAGAATTACTTTTAATCTGTATCCTTTCCAAGAAAAAACTTTAACTTTATTAGATAAACATGATAGAAATATCATTTTAAAGTCTAGACAGTTAGGTATTTCAACACTAGCTGCAGGTAAGTCTCTTCATCAAATGTTATTTAATAGAGACACAAACGTACTTGTAATTGCAACAAAGCAAGACACAGCTAAAAACTTGGTAACAAAAGTAAAATTTATGTATGATGAATTACCATCATGGCTTAAAATTGGTTTTGTTGAAAAAAATAAATTAGCACTCCGACTTAAAAATGGTTCTCAAATTAAAGCAGTGTCAGCAGCAAGTGATGCTGGTAGATCAGAAGCAATTTCTTTTCTAATTGTCGATGAGGCTGCCTTCATTGAAGAAAATCGTATAGAAGAAATTTGGGCATCATCACAACAAACATTATCAACAGGTGGTGGCGCTATGGTATTATCAACTCCAAATGGTACTGGTAACTTTTTCCATCGCATGTGGACTAAAGCAGAAGAAGGTTTAAATGGTTTTACTACAATTAGATTACCTTGGACTGTTCACCCAGAAAGAAATCAAGAATGGAGAGATAAACAAGAAGATGAATTAGGTGTTAGAATGGCAGCACAAGAATGTGATTGTGATTTTACAACTTCTGGTAATACAGTAATGGATGTTGAATTATTAAATTATTATGATAAAACATTTATAAAAGATCCAGTAGAAAAAAGAGGAATGGGAGGTAATTTTCATGTATGGGAATATCCAGATTACTCAAGAAACTATATGGTTATAGCTGATGTTGCTCGTGGTGATAGTCAAGATTATTCAGCATTTCATATTTTAGACATTGAAGAATGTAAACAAATAGCTAGTTTTAAGGCCCAAATTGGTACTAAGGAATTTGGTCATATGTTAGTTTCAATTGCCACAGAATATAATAATGCATTGCTTGTAGTTGAAAATGCTAATATAGGTTGGAATACAATACAAGTAATAATAGATAAGGGTTATGCTAATTTATATTACTCACCTAGAGGAGATGGTGCTACATCAGCAGAAGCATTTCTACAAAAAGGATATGATGTAATGGATAAGTCTAAAATGGTTCCTGGATTTACAATGTCTTTAAAAACACGACCTCTTGTAATAGGAAAATTAGATGCATATATGAGAGAAAAGTCAATTATAATTCAATGTAAACGTACGATGGAAGAATTACGTACATTTATATGGAAAAATGGTCGTCCAGAAGCTCAATTAGGATATAATGATGATTTAGTAATGTCTCTAGCTACATCATGTTATGTAAGAGACACAGCATTAAAATTTGCACAACAAGGAATAGATATTACAAAAGCCGCATTAGGTAATTGGTCACGAAGCGCCCCCGCTATTTATTCAGGTGGTACTAACAAAAGAGGTGCTGGATGGTCAATGGATATGGGTGATGGTAAAGAAGATGAAGACCTAACTTGGCTTCTTTAATATTTATTATAAATAAAAACAAATGGCAGACACTAGTTTATTTTCAAGATTAAGAAGATTATTTTCAAACGACGTTATAATTCGTAACGTTGGGGGGAAACAATTAAAAATAATGGATTCAGGTCAAATCCAAAAATACGGAAATTTGGCTACAAATTCATTATATGATAGATTTACACGTCTACATAAGCCTGTGGGCTCATCTTTACAATATAACCCCACCCTTAATTACCAATCAATGCGTCTCCAGCTTTATAGTGATTATGAAGCTATGGATCATGATCCAATTATTGCAGCTGCCCTAGATATTATTTCTGACGAAACTACAATTAGAAATCAGTATGGTGATGTATTAAATATCAATTCATCTGATGAAAATGTAAGACGAGTATTAAATAACTTATTTTACGATGTACTTAACATTGAATTTAACCTAGCAACCTGGGTTAGAAATATGTGTAAGTATGGTGATTTTTATCTTAAGTTAGAAGTATCAGAAAAATTCGGTATTTACAATGTATTACCATTATCAACATACGAAGTAGTAAGAGAAGAAGGAACCGACCCTGAAAATCCAGCATATGTCCAATTTACATTAGACCCTAATGGATTAGCTTCAGGTGCTACAAATACAATTAGACGGGATCAATTTACATTAGAAAATTATGAAGTAGCCCATTTCCGTTTACTAACAGATTCAAATTATTTACCTTATGGACGTTCATATCTTGAACCAGCTCGTAAAGTATTTAAACAATTAATGTTAATGGAAGATGCGATGTTAATTCACCGTATAATGAGAGCACCAGAAAAAAGAGTATTCTATGTAAATGTAGGTGCTATTCCACCAGATCAAGTAGAACAATTTATGGCTGATACCGTTAATAAAATGAAAAAAACACCATATATTGATCAACAAACAGGTGATTATAATTTAAAGTTTAATGTTCAAAATATGACTGAAGATTTTTATGTTCCTGTTAGAGGTAATGATAATTCTACTAAAATTGACACTACAAAAGGTTTAGACTATGATGGGACCAACGACATTGAATATATTAAAAATAAAATGATGGCAGCTCTTAAAATACCTAAACCATATTTAGGATATGAAGAAGGAGTTGAGGGTAAATCAACATTAGCATCTATGGATGTTCGTTTTGCTCGTACTGTAGAACGTGTTCAAAGAATTATAGAATCAGAACTAACAAAAATTGCATTAGTTCATTTATATTCACAAGGATTTGAGGACGAACAATTAGTTGATTTTAAACTTGAATTAACAACCCCATCTATTGTTTATGAACAAGAAAAAACTGAACTTTATGGTGCTAAAATGGATGTAGCATCTGCAATGTTAGATAATAAAGTAATGTCCCGTGATTGGGTTTATGAAAACCTATTTGGTTTAAGTCCTGATCAATATAATAAAGAAAAAGATTTAATGGTTCAAGATGCAATGCAAAACTTTAGAGTTTCACAAATTGAAAATGAAGGAAATGACCCATCAGAATCAGGTGAATCATATGGTACACCTCATGATTTAGCTTCATTATATGGAAATAAAAGAGATAAAGATGTAGGTCCTAATCAAGTCCCAACAGGCTATGATGAAAATCCAGTAGGTCCTCCTAAACAAAATGTATCAAACTATGGTACAGAAGCATCTAATTTTAGTAGAGATCCATTAGGTAAACAGGGGACTAAAGCAGATATTGCTGCTGAAGGACGTATGTATACTAAATCAGTTTACCATGGTCTTAAATCATCTTTGCAGAAAATCAAACAAGAAAAACAAGTTTTAAAAGAAGAAGAAGAAAATGGACTATTATCTGAAAAGAACATTAAGCCTACAGAATAATTATATATTTATATTCAGATAAATTGCAATTTATAATGAAAATTAAACACTCTAAGTACAAGAATACTGGGATACTGTTTGAATTATTAACAAGACAGATAACTTCTGACACTATTTCAGGTGAAAGTAATAAGGCCTTGTCAATCCTCAAAAAATATTTTAATTCTAAGTCAGAATTACTTAAAGAATATAAAATATATAACACCCTTTCTACTAAATCTTATCCAGACGAAAGTAAAGCTACTATATTAGTTAATACTCTTATAGAAGCTCATACAAAATTAAATCGTTCTTTATTAAGACGTGAAAAATATAATTTAATTAAAGAATTAAAGTCAACATATGACCTTAACGACTTTTTTAAAGCTAAAATTACTAATTATAAGACAATGGCATCTATATATAACCTTACAGAAAATATAGATGCTACTCCTTTATCAATAGTAGATTCTAAAGTTCAATTAATAGGACATTTAACTACATCTAATCTAAAGGTTAAAAAGAATGTTGTAATGGAAAATTACAATAACGAAGATGAAAATACACGCTTATTAACCCAAAAAATATTACTTGAAAAATTTAATGATAAATATAAAGGTTTAGGTAAAAATCAAAAAATTTTACTTCAAGAATATGTTAACTCAGTTAGTAATAGTCCTTCTTTAAAAACATATATCAATTCAGAAATTAAAGAAGTTAAAAAACAATTAACTAAATATTCAAATAAAATTACTGATAAAGTTATTAAAATTAAAATTAATGAAGCTAAAAATTTAATTAAACCTCTTTGTAAAAAATCTTTTGTACATGATGATAATGTAAGTAATTTACTTAATTATTATGAATTAATAAACGAATTAAAATCAATCCATGGGTAAAAGATTTAACATACATGATTGGCAATCTAAACAGAGATTAGCTGAATTAAATGAAAAAGAAGGTGTAAAGCACTATACAAAAGATGGTAAAGAATGGACTGGGGCAACACATAAAATGCCCAATGGTCGTCTTATGACCCAAAATCCCCATAGTGAAGATAGTGAAGAATTATTTCATAAAGATGAATTAGATGAAATGAGCACAACAGGCACAGGTGCTTCGTTTAAAGCTGGAAATTCAGCAGCATATGCTACACCAAAAGCATTTAAAAAAAAGAAAAAAGAAATAAACGAAGTTTCATATGGTGATTTTAAACGTAACACTGAATCCTCACCTCGTCAAAAAATTGCTAAAGGTATTAGACAAGTTAATAGAATGATTAAAGAAATAGAAAAAATTGTATCTCATAATTTTCGTTTAAAAACAGAATTAGACATGAATTCAGGTACTTTTTTAAATTCTACTAACAAACAAATACATGAAATAAGCGCTCGACTAAAACAATTAGAAAATAAATTAAGAGAATTTTCAAATTAAATTATGCTATTAACAGAACATATACCATTTACAGTAGATAGAAAATTAATAGAAGAATCTATTAGTAAAAATTCCCCATTAGTAGTTACAGGTGTCATTCAACGTGCAGAAGCTAAAAATCAAAATGGTCGTATTTATCCTAAAGAAATTTTAGAAAGAGAAATTGAAAATTATATACAAGGACCTGTTAGAGAAAGCCGTGCATTAGGTGAATTAGATCACCCAGAATCATCAGTAATAAATTTACAAAACGTATCACACAACATCACTAAAGTATATTGGGATGGTGATGATGTTATGGGCGAAGTAGAAATATTGTCAACGCCTGCAGGTAACATACTAAAAGAACTGTTTAGAAACGGAATTACTGTGGGAATTTCATCTCGTGGCATGGGTTCGGTAAAAGACAATGTTAATGAAGGTACCGTTGAAGTTCAAGATGATTTTGAATTATTATGTTGGGATTTTGTTTCAACACCATCAACACAAGGTGCATTTATGACACCAAAAGGTAGAGCATTACAAGAAGGTGTTGAAACACCCGCATATCAATACAACAATGTAAACAATATTATCCGTGATATCATATGTGATAACACGGGAGTTTGCAAATGTTAAAAGTTTCCTATTAAAAATTTGGTTTTTGTAAAATCTTGTCGTACGTATATCGAACAAGAAAAAGGTTATGATAAAAATACAACTATGAGATATTAAATCACATACACAGCATAAAGGGGACACTTCCTATTCTCTTTATTTATCAACTCAATTAATATTAACGAAAACAAGAATTATGAGAAAGATGATTTCAAGTTTAGCTTTAGGACTGCTTATGGTAGCTGGAGTAAACGCACAGGAAAAAGGTGACTGGTACGTAGGTACTGGCGATATTGCAAACAAACCATGGATGGAATGGTCTGTAACCCCTACAATAGGGTATGGTATAACTGAAAACCTAATGGTTGGCGCAGCCGCTAATCAAGAAGTAGATGGAGATTTAGAAGTAGATATCCACGTACGCTACTTTACAAAAGGTTATTTTGTTTACCTTGGTTCTAATTTAGGACTAGATACAGAACAAATGGATCTTGGTGTAGGTAAATTATTTTCTTTTTCAGGGAATGTTTATGTTGACCCACGTTTGGTGTACAACACAGCTACTAAGACAACTAATCTTGGATTAGGTGTAGGTCTTAAATTTTAAACTAATTATTAATCAATTAAATCGAAAAAAATGGAAAAAGTATTCAGTTTAGTAAATGATTTCTTAGGTGGACTAGGAAAATTATTTTTAGCGTTGATTCCAGTATCAATTTTATGGTATGTACTTTCAGGTACGTCTGTATTTGGTATTGATGTAATTGCAAACTTAACATCTCTAGTTTCTGGCTTTGGTCAAGGTGGATTTGTAGGTTTAGTAGTTTTGGTAATAGTATGTTCTTTCTTTGCTCCTGGTGGGAAAAAGTAAGAATTAAATAATTATATCAATTAAGGCGCCTTTTGGCGCCTTTTTTGGTTTTCTATATTTTATTATATGTATGTGTGTTAACAT
>Ga0209634_1002172_pt1 | contig 13895 bp, 19 predicted proteins | sample LinPmetageLP40_FD_184043 | JGI IMG/M metagenome (GOLD analysis project Ga0209634, IMG submission 184043) | Marine viral communities from the Pacific Ocean - LP-40 (SPAdes) (version 2) | ecosystem: Environmental > Aquatic > Marine > Oceanic | place: Pacific Ocean | collected 2010-08-26
GAAGAAGATTTTGAGACCCTTACACGTCAGGCAATAGGAGAGTTAGTATATAAGGGTGGTGTATACGGAGTCACTGATGCTTTGGGTGCAGGGCTAGACGTGTCCGAACGTATAGGTCTTGCCAATATGCTAATCGGTACAGGCAAGTACAACTTTAACAATACATGGGAGGCTGACTTACTTTCCATAATACTTGGCCCAAGCTACGGAACTATCACCAGTTGGAAGCGAGGAACCGAACAGGTAGCACAGGGAGAGTTGGCTAGAGGGTTTGAGACAATGGTGCCTACGGCCTTGCGTAACCCTATAAGAGCGTACCGCTATGCTACTGAGGATGGTGTTAGGTCTAATAGGGGGGACATAGTACTGGAGGATGGTACTCTAAGTAGTGGGCAGTTTGCGGCTAAGTTCTTTGGGTTCATGCCCGCAGAGTACAGTCGGGTTATGGAGTTACGCAGTCTCAGTAAGGGTATAGACGTAGCCATAAACGAAAGAAAGTCTCGTATAGCCGGTGAACTTTATGACCGTAAAAGAAATGGACTTCCAGAAGCAGACGTGCGGGACAAGATAAGAAAGTTTAATCAGGACAACCCTCAAAACCCTATAGACCGAGAGTACCTAGATAGGTCGTTAAAGCAGAGGCAGCAAACCTCCAAAGATATGCTAGCAGGTACGACTATAAGCAAACCGAACCGGCAGATAGCACTAGATATAATGGACAGTACGTCCCATTATCCCGACATTGACAAGATGTATACTAATTTTGACAAGCTATTAGGGCTAGAGTAGGGGGATATCACACCATCCTCCATACTCTTACACCTAGTCTACCACCCTCTACCACAACTTTAACGGTACACTGCCATCCCTTGCGGTCTAGTATCTTAGCTAGTTGAGCGATAGCTTTCTCTGTATTAATACACAGGATAAACACAGAGTATCCACAAGACATACTGCTCCAGTTGACGACTATCTTTACCCCGTCTGGGTTAAGGTCGTCTAGCTTCAGCATCTACGGAGAAGTTAACTACAATGACTTCACTAGGGGCCAGACGTACAAGAGTACCCTTACTCAACCTAACCTTATCGCGCTTGGCTCCCATTTTTGTTAGCAAGTCATCTATAAAAGAGCCATAGTTTAATTGCTGTTTACCGCACCACTCCTTCAACGGTTTAAGCACTAGGTATACTTTCTTAACATCGGTCTCATATCTAGCAACTAGCTGGCCTCTGGGCATAGATTCCGGTATGACTATACTCTCCGCGTCAGTATTCTTACTGCGTAGATCGTCAGTGCTTTTGATCCACAGTATGTTACCCCAGTTCTCGTTTAAGTAGTCATTCAGCGTCTGCTCTACACTAGCACTCATGTCCTCTACACGTGCCTTGTTGATTTTTACCTCGCCTATTATCCATTTGAATATAGGCTCTATGTTGTACTTGATGAGTCCATATTGCTTGGCTAAAATCAAGCCAGATAGGGTGGCGGTAACCTGTGCAGACCAGAACCTATTCTCTGAAGTAAGCCCTGCTTCTCTATCCACACGCTCTTGTACCTTAGCTATAAGAGCCTTAACCGCATCTAAGTCCTTCATAATATGTGCTAGGAACTCTATACCTGCCCAACCACAATTAGCGTCTAAGTCTCTAGAGAATTGATCGGTCTGCTGTTTAGTATCGGGTGTATTAAACATACGTTTAACTCGTATCTCTAGTATCCGTTGAGCTTCCGCTTTAGGCATAGCTTTGTAGGTGGATATAAGCTCTACGATACTTGTGTTGCCTGTGGATACCGCTAACAGATTCCACGGTTCACCCCTATACCTTTCAATATTGCTACCGCCTGACATACGCATACGTTGCTTACCACTGGTAAACTGATAGGCAATGTCACTGAGTTGTCTCCCAGAAGAATTGGTTAGCTCGTCCATACACAACGGCAGGTTGTGCATAACCTCTCCACGGTTCATCTTGCTAGCGTGAGTGTCCCTCTCGTGTAGCATAAGGGCATCGGGTCTGCCCCATGTAGATAGCGAGGCTAACATAGCTGTAGTCTTACCCACACCAGACTCTTTACTGTGCAAGTGTAGTGCGGCACAGCTTATCTCCCCCATAAACTTCATAAGCACAGAGCCAAACCCTGTACCTACTACATACTGGTGCAGTTCAAAGCCATCACGGTTATAAAAGTTTATTGTCTCCTTCCAACCATCTAGGGTACCTCGTGGTTCAAAAGCGGACATAAGAACGGCTGTTTGGGTTGAAGGAGGGTTAAACTCTGCCTTACCGTTAAACAGTTCCTGCCCACCTAGCACAAAAGATTTGCATTCATCTCCAACCCAGCCAAATTGTTTATGCGCCATAGTTGCACCCCCTGATGCTTGTAACTCATTTACCCACGCTATTGTGTACTGCATTATGTCCTCCATTTTAGCGACAGCTACGCCCTTCTCTGACATCTGCCTACGAAACTCTTCTTTAGATGTTACGGCAGTTAGCGGTATCGTGAACTCCCTGACCCCGTCTTTAGGTAGGTGTAGACGCATGACTATTGATTCGCCTGTCTCCACATCTAACACTCGTTTAACCACATATAAGTCGTTGTGGTATATGTTAACTTCTATGGGGTCTCCTTCACGATCCGTGGTTCTAAGGTATACCCCACCATTAGCTCCCCTAAAGTAGGGTTTGGGGTACGTGGGTATGATGTATGTGGCTACAGGTGCAGAAGGTATACTTACAGCAGGGGCTTGCACTATGTTGTCTACAGCTTCTTTTGTTCTGTTACCTAGAGTCTTGGGTGACCCCACCTTCAACCAGTAGGGGCAGTCAGGGCATACCCCTAGCTTGTTCTCGTGGAACCTTGCACAGCTATACGGCATGGTGGGTTGCAGGTTATCCCACTTGGTGTCAGTTTCGTAAGCGTTATAGCCACTGTAGCCTTTCGATATAGCGTGTGCTTTCTCTCGACTGCCGTCTTCACAAGACTTTAATACCGACAGTACACCACGCCATATAGGTTCAGATACGTCCTCCTTGTCGGTCATAGCCAACCGTATCTGTTCGCACCCCTTTCCCTTACTGCTCTTTATAAGTATGTCTTTGAAGTGGCTCTCAAGGTGAGCATACTTGTCGTCAGCAGGTGGGGCTTTTGTAGGTGGCTCTGGTAAGTCTACACCTAGTAGGTTGCTAAAGGAGTCAAAGTCCACACTAGGAGTGCCACCATTGCCTATGTACTCAACTTGCGAGGGCGGTGAGTCTTTATGGTTATGGGTAAACGGCACACGCAAAACCCTAGCCGCATCCGAAGTTACGGCAGGGTCAGCTAGTAGGCCGTGTAAACTACACGCTTGCTTTAGTCTACGTGCTACCGGAATCCATTCGTCTCTAGGTACTGCTTCGTCGAGTACCCAATATACATGTATCCCACGCCCAGAATTTACTAGCGTAGGCTTTGGCAAGGACAACGCCTTGCAGAATTCTTTTAGGGCAACTAGCCCTTCGGACTGTGTGCTGTAATCTTTTGTCTCGCCGCAGTCTATGTCTAAGAAAAAAGAGTTTAGTGTTAATACATTAGTCGTCTTACGTGTTCCACCCTCTCCAAAAGTACCTAGCCCAAAGTATGTATCGTACCCGTCATCATCTAATTCTTTAGCTGTATCTACAAGTTCATCGACAGTGGAGTAAAACTTTTGTACTAAACGCCCGTCAGACTTACGTGACGCAAACATACAATAACTACCACTGCCTCCTAGAACTCTAGACAAGAAATTTCTAGTTTGCATTATCGACCCTCAAAAAACTGGAAGTCACTGCGGCAGGGACAAGAACCGTCCTTTTCGGAAAACCTAGCCGCAGAGTATTAAGTTGGGAGCTAGTCCCAGTTGTCGATAATGTTACTAAAGCCTTCGTCGATATCCGCTTTTGGTTTGGCCTTGCTAGCGGCTTTTGACTTTACTACTTTGAGTGGGGGTGCTTTCTCTACCACTTGTTCTACAGGGGCTTCTTCAGCCTCTTCTACGAAAGCATCTTCTATAAGAGGTTCTGGTTTGAAGGGGTTATCATCTGGGCTATGTACATACCCCTCTACAGCACCAAAGGGGTTACGCTCTTCCATCGCAACGTACTTGATAACCTGTACAGCACGAAGTCTGAGGGATACACCTGCCTCACGCATGTTGTAGGGGAAGAAAGCCACTGCGACATTGACAGTGCTACCCGTAGTTAGCAAGAACTCTTCTGGTAGCTTGTTGCCACCTGCGTCATAAAGGTTAGGTTTCCTAGTAGCTTCTTTACCGTAGGAACCTTTGATCGTAGCCTTACCTGTGTAAGTACCTGTCTCGTCGTCCTTCTTGAATGGCACCTCAATCTGCTCAGGCCAAGCATCCTCACGAGCTTCGGTGTACGCCTTAGCCATGTGAGTGAATAACTCTTTGGCTTGCCCACTAGTCATGCGGAATTGTATCGTGTAAGAAGATCCATCATCAATCGGCTCACACGGTACAGACCGTTTCTCTGCTTGGTCAAAGCGGTAAGTGCGGTCAATACGAGGCCATAGCGCCTCTACGTTGGTTATCATATGGTCAGTCATGTCATCTATCCTATCGGTTGCTTTCATCCATTTCGGAAGAAGTATGGTGTTTTGCGGAGGCCAACCTGTAGATTCTGTACCGTTGTCTGCCGCGTCTTTTATCTGCCTCAAGACTTGCCTGACTTGGTATAGACCTTCGTCAAGTACATCAGAGTGCAAATTGTGTATCTGTACAGCATAGGGAGGTTCCTTCTCTACTGCCAGAAATATAAAGTCTTCAATCGGGTAACCTGCCAACTCAAGCACGTACTTATAAAATGCCGCTTGGATATGGTACCCCAGACTAAAGAACTGTCGCTCAAAGCCTCCACGCTTTGGACTAGCATCACGGGTAGTTTTTAAGTCTACCAGTATGCCCCTCTCCGGTATAAATATGTCAGGACGTGCTTTAAGTGCTAGGCCCGTCTCTTTATCCGTACCGAATATACTAACTTCTTTTACCGCACATAGATCAGATACTAAGTCTACCGCCGCACTGTTAGACATAACACTATTTACCATAGCTAGGCATATAGCATAGTCTTCCTGCGTAAGTACGGTCTTACCTTCAAGCTGTGCTTCTTCTCTAGCACTTGTCCACAGCTTGCCCCTTCTATTTTCAGGGCCACAAAGTACCAAATCTTTTTCAGGCTCTAACACCATTGCGTGTACAGCAGTGCCAAGGTCGAATGCGCTATTGTCTTTGTATACTGCGTTCTTCCAATGGAGTATCGACTTAGTGCTTATAGTCTTTACCGCCGAACTGCTTATAGCAGGGTGAGCGTGGTAGTCCTCATTGGACATGTCCTCTACAAGCATTACATATCACCGTAGAAGTCTTCTTCGCTTTCGCTATCTACCTGAAAGACTGGTGCTTTATCGGCTGTCTTAGGTGCTAACCCCGAAGCAAGCGCAGCGATGGAAAACCTTCTAGTGTTTCCCACCTCTATGTACGAATTCTTGGGTACGCGCCCCTGTCTGAGCCACGATCTAACTGTAGACACAGAGACCGAAAAATGTTTTGCTACATCTTCAATCGGAACATACGGTTGGTTCATCTTTGTCGCCCTTCTAATAGTGTTGAAATGCTAACTTTACTGCCTTTATCTATCTTAGTCAACCAGTTCCTTGTAAAGATCGATCATTTGTGTGTGTATGTCAGTTTTAGTATCCAATAGTGACCAGTACCTCCTCTCCACAGTCGAGCCTTGCAGTTGTATTACCGTACACTTGTGGTCTTGCCCTGCCCTGTGAACCCTAGCATTAGCCTGTGCATATATTTCTAGTGAGCTTGTAGGTGACCACCACACCACGGTGTTAGCCGCAGTTAGAGTTATGCCGTGTGCCGCAGATTGCGGTTGTATGACTAACACTCTTGGGTCAGGAGTGGTTTGAAATGAGTTAAATATTTTGGTTCTATCTGACGCAGAGACACTACCGCGTATCACTTCAGTAGGTATGCCGTCATCTCGTAAGTTTCTAGTTATGAGGTCTATGGCGTTCTTAAACGGAACAAACACCAGAACTTTTTTACTAGACTCTTCTATAACCTCACGTAGTACTTTGTATCTATAGCTGATATCGAACTCCAACGACACCCTATCCGTTGAGTACACTGCCCCTGCCGATATCTGCAACAGCTTGTTTATGTGCACTGCCGCATTGACGGCGGTTATATCTTCGCCCTCCGCTTGGAACGTCATATCTTTTAGTAAGAGCTTATAGTATTTCTTTTGTTGTCGGGTTAACTCTACGGCTCGTTTGGTATACACCATAGGCGGCAGGTCAAGGCACTCTTCTTTGGTGAACCGAATCGCTGGCTGTAGTATCTTATGTACATGCTCAGTAGCATTAAGTCTAGGAACCCATTTAAAGTTAGTTACCTTCCGCATTATCTTATCTCGGAAAGCACCAAAGGCTTTAGGTACAGCAGTGGGGTTTACTAGTTTGGCTAACCCAAACGCATCAAGTGGACTCTGTGCCGCAGGTGTGCCTGTCATCATCCACAACCAAGTATCAGCCTTGACTAGTCGGTGAAGGGTCTTCCATCTTTTGGTCTGAGCATTCTTATAGTGAGTGGCCTCGTCTACAATTATGCAGTCAAACCCTGCCTTGGATACGATGTCCTCGACAATAGCCAACCCATCGTAGTTTATAATTACATAGTCAGTAGTCTTACGTAAGGCTTTCTCTCTAGCTTTAGGTGTGCCATGCGCTACGGATACAGACCTGTGGGGGGTAAACCTGTTTATGTCGTCTAGCCACGCCGAATCCATAATAGATAGTGGGCATATGACTAGCACACGTTTGATCTGCTTTGTCTTTAACAGGTAGTCGGATGCCCATATAGCACTGGCAGTCTTACCCGTGCCTTGCTCGTTAAAGCAGAAAGCCCGTCTGTTTAAGGTTAGAAAAGCAGAGGTGGACTTCTGGTGGTCGAAGGGAGTCAGGTCACCTGTAAACACGTACCTACCGTTGATAGGTGAGGGTATGTTTATGTTAAGGTTCTTTAGTACTTGGGCTTCTTCTATACCCCAGTTAACCAGAACGTGGTTGTCTTCTAGCTCTTTGCTTTTAGGTATTATCTCTGTGACTTTAGCGGGGTCACGCAGTCGGAGCAAGACTGCTCTGTTATCTACTATACGCAATGTAGTTCTCCGTTATAGGAAGTTATAAACCCCGCTTCGCCTCCCGATGGGGTCAGGTCGAGATTATGGGACAAAGAAAAACAAAAAACCCTAGGCTTCCTAGATTTTATGCAGTGTAATTGCACTCAATAGGAGAGAGATACTGCATCATTTAAAGACGGATCTAAGCACCGTCTACCACACCCAATTTTGTCCGTAACCACTTGTCGTTAACCTGCTGTAACGTAGCTTTCTTTTCCTTCTTGGCGTTGGATCGGCGTTTGTTAGCCGCTGATTTTTTTGTTATGGCGTTCATATGTTTAGATTCTCTACCTTAGCCGTAGAGGTTAGTGTTATATCGCCATCACCATAGACACTGTATGCTGTGCGGAGTGCCTCTATTACTGCTTGGCAGTCAGCGTTAAACTTATCTGTGTCGTGGTGGTAGTCCATCATCTTGACTCGCGCTAACACTTCGGGCTTGGGTTCACCTAACGTGTTACGTTCCACTCTTACTATGACTTCTTCCATCACTTTCTCCTTTTATAGTTTCTACTTCTATTGGCTGATTTACTTTCTATTCGCACACCGTCTGCGTTACTACCGCCCTTGCTCAGTGCCTTGTTGTGGCTAACGTCCTTACCTTCACGCTTATCTGCCTTACCGTTCTTGTTGGCATCCTTGCCTTTTTTGTCCATCGCTCGTCTAGCACGTTGGCGTTCCATGCGTTTCCTATGCCCTTCAGTACCAACTTTTGGGTTCTTAGGTGACTTACGATCTGCTTTATTCTTGTATGGCATTGTTACCTCCCATCTCTCGACATGTATCTAGCCGCATACACTAACCCTGAGATTAAATGCGCTACATCATCCCCTTTAAAGTACATAGAAGTATCGCTGTCTTTATCTACTAACACTAACCCAACCTCGTCATTACTAATAGTAGACACTACAGCTATGCTAAAGTTATCCCCTTCTCGTTGGTCTTCGTGCCACCCGTAATCTTCCTCTAGAACCTCACAATTTCTTCGCGTTTTGTACTCAATAAAGTCGATAACATTACCCATCCGCACATGCTCCGTAGTTCTTACCCGTGCCGCTCTCGCAATCCAAGGGTATACCATTAGCCCAAGAAGGTGTCTTACGCATACACTTCTCTACATACTCTACAGCCGTAGATAACTCTTCATCTGGTACACAGCATATAATAGAATCGTGTACAGTTAGCACGACTTGGTATCTCTTTGCCACAGCAAGCATCTGCTCCCCGATTATGCACCTAGCTAGGGCTTGGCAGATGTTCTCTGTGACCTTACCCCCGTAGATGTTAACCTTGCCTCGACGTGTTATATAACTGTACTGGTTACCATACTCACTCTGCTGAGTCTCTAATCTAGGGTATCGCATGTGTAACCCAGATGGAAGTTTTATACTATTGGCCTCGTACTCCACAATATCATCAGTACCAAAGCAACCGCTGTCCCCATTAAACATATTCTGGAGGGCTTTTTGAGAGGTCTTCCAGAACGTGTATATCTTATCGTTAGTCTTTCTATATATGTCAACAATGCGCTTGGCCTCGTCTAGGTCTATATCAGACCCGAAGCTCTTTAGTTGATCTTTAAAACGCTCTGCTCCCATGCCGTATCCGCAACCCAGTATCGTAGTCTTACCTACAAACCTCTGGTCTTTGGTTATCTCTTCCTCTGGTATGCTGTAGATATAAGAAGCCATCTTGATGTAGACATCTTCCTTGTCTGCAAAGGCTTGTACCAAGTCATCCTGCCCTGCAACCCATGCTAGCACACGCGCCTCTATCTGAGAGGAGTCGCAGTCAATCAGGGTGTAGCCTTCTGGTGCAACTATACATGACTTCAACATCTTACCGTGCGGGCCACGAGACGGTAAGTTCTGCATGTTGATCTTGTCGTCCCCTCCCCACCGCCCAGTGTGTGCCGCGTAATACCTTACAGGCACAGGTAATAGCCCACGTTTGGAAATGTCGATAAACCTTTGTGTGCGTGTCTCTTCCAATGTGCTTTTGCTACCGAGCCTAGCCGCTACTAACGCTTGTACACGTATGTCTGGGTGTTGCGCTAGTTCTTTAAAACCTTCGTCTGATTTAGCAAATGCATGTGTTTCCTTGCCGGTGGCAAGGCTTATCTTTGTAGGCGGTACAACGCCTAAACTCTCTAACTGTTCAGCAAACTTAGGGTTACTCATAAGCTCTGTTTTAGTTACCCCAGAGCGTACTAGCAAAAGCTCTTTACTACTCTTGATGTTATCCAAGTGCCACTCTAGTGCTACTAAGTCTAAGTCCAACGAGGGTTCGGTAAACATACGCAACGTACAGTCTATTAATTTAAGCTCCTGTGCAGGGAATCCCTTACTTAGGATGCCGAATAGTTCATACGTTAGCTCTACATCATTGACACAGTAGTCCCCATACTTGTCTAACTCCTGTGCTGAAAAGTCTTCACGGTGTACACCTAGTGCATCAAGCACTTCTGTACCCTTAACGCCTATACGATAGCAGTCAGCTAAGTAAGCTAAACTCACCTTGCTGTCACTACCCAGTACGGCACGGGCCATACACAGTGTATCTATATAAGCACGGGGGTGTACGTCAAACACCCACGACAGGATAGCCCCATCGAACATAGTGTTGTGTGCTAGTACGGCAGAGTTAGCCCAGTCGAAGGTGTGTAGGTACTCTTTGAGTTGTTCATGCGTACCGCTAGCCCACTCTGTGTCCCCATCATTAACCTTAACGCCTATACCTACCACCTCAAAGCGAGGGTCTCGTATGTAAGATTCTGTGGTCATCTTACGCAAAGAGTAATCCCTGCTGTAGTAAGTTTCAAAATCAACTGTAATTAAATCCACGGCTTAAACCTCTCCAGTACTTCCATATTTTTGTATGCTATTTTGTTCAGTTGCTTGGCACTGATGACCCACAAGCACTCAGCATCTTCATTGGTTACCACAACTACCTCACTCCCATCCTTGTTAGCAAGGTAGTCAGCTTCCTCTACAGCGGCACCGTGGTCAGTAAACATCATGCCCCTAACCGCGCAATCTCCGCGTCGATGTAGAACTTGATCTTCTTGGCATCACGCAACTTGCTACTATGTGAAGACTCGCCGTAACGATAGCAACTGCGGAATATCTCACCTATCTGTGCGTTCATGTCCTTATGACTTATCAAGTGCTGTAACTCTGTGCATCTTGTAGGCAGTACATAGTAGGACGCGGTGCTTCCGTCACTAACAGCTTCTCCTATCGGCGGTAACTTACCTATAAGGTCGGGGTCTGAGCCAACCGTGGTAAAGGTACTCCACGGAACTGTCAGCGTTCCCCTATCCAAATCTAGTTTACCTGCACTCGATTGTTGAACTTGGTCTTGCTCTTCCAACTTTCTAACTTGTTCGCGCACAGCATTCATGTCTTTTCTACGCTCATAAATCTCCCCTGCTTGGGTGGCAATACTAGGCTTTGCCATGTCTAGAGCCATACGTGCGTGGGCTTCGGTTTCTTTGAGTTCCTTCATAATCTTGTACGCATAGTTGTACGAGACCCCTGTAGCCCTAGACACTGAATTAGCACTTGCTTGTGGGTTTACCTTTATGTGCCGCTCTACCGACTGTCTTTTGCTTTGTTTCTTGCCCATGTTATTCTCCAAAATCAAACTCAAGTTAAACGGGTACTAGTAGGTGAGTCACCCCACACTAGTGCCGTAGTGTTATCCATGTTGTCTTCGTTGATGACTAGTGCTATGCCCCCTGCGGAACTTATATCTGACAAGTTTTTGTCTTGGAGGGGTGTAGTCTTGTTCTTACCTGCCTTACATTCGATGCCGAAGAACTTACCCTTGTGGCAACCTATAATGTCAGGCACACCACTGCGACCATATCCACCAGTCACAGGGTAGAAGTAATAAGCACCCATAGCTTTAAGGTGCTTAGTCACTACTCTCTTTACTTTCGTTTCGGGTGTCGATGACATCTGCAACATCCTCTATCGTGTATATGAGTTCACGCACAAGCTCCTGTATCTGTGCATCTTCAATCTCCACTTCAATCTTAATCTTCACTGGTACCTCCACACAGGATAGGTACCTTTATCCATCGGTTGTTGTGGTTACGGGTTCTAGTCTCACGCTCGGCTTTACTCCATGCGTCTGTGTGCCTAACTTCTTGGTAGCCGTGATTATGCTTTGCTTCCCAACGCGCACGTATGATCTCTCGTTCTTTATCCCTATCCACCCCAACCTCCTACTACCGCTAAAAATATAGGGAATACACCAATAAACACACCCATCGCAATAGCCAACGCAAGGTACGTGTAGTTGATAGGTTCCGCTGTTACTATAGGGCTAGGCTTCTCAGGAGCGAAGGGTAGCTCTACTTGCTTAGTTGGCGAGGGGACTTTTGCTCTAGGCACAGCTACAGGAGGAGTCTCTTCTTTAAAGAACTCTTCTACTGCCTTCAAGCCCTCTAGGTGTTCGTTTGATGTTTTGCGTTTTCGTGCTAACCGCTTACTTGCTTGCTTGGCGTTAGCGATATCCCGTGCCGCCATACGCATATTATAGTGGTCGATACTACCTAGCTTAAAGAATGCAAACTTGTACTTGGCGTACTTACCGCGCATGTCTTTCTTACGGACATTATCCATTTTGAAGTAGGTTTCGGCGTACCCAGAAGTTACTGCTATTTTATATAGCTGTTCGTAAAGATCGTGGTCGTTGACAGTACAATTTATACCATCGTGTGCGGCGGGTAGTAGTGTACGTAAGTCGTGTATGCTTGCCTCACCGCCGAACTCTTCCAGTGTTTCGTACACTGCATATGCTTTAGACGTTACTGTATTTGGCTTTGGGGCTAGATTGTTTCGTGTTTTTACAACCATGTTTTCTCTCCAATATTGCAAAGCTAATTTACTCTAGACACCTGTCTAGAACTGAGACGTGTTCCCTATAGGTATACCCAGTAGATGTTGGCTTCTAACCGTTTACCTACACCGTCAAGGGTGTCGCACATGCTTGGTACCAACATACTTAACAAAACAAGAGCATCTTTGAGCACGTCCGGTAGTGCTTGAAATGAATCATAGCTACCCTCCAATGTCTTGTCAAGCCAATTAGTACCTAAACATTCCACTTTGATAGTAAATGTATCAGTATCTACGGATACCCTATAGATTATATCGTCACGCATCGTTACGCATGACATAATACAAGTTACTGGCAACTCGCATGCCTAAGTCCTCGACGAAAGTTTCTTTATCAACCATGTCTAGAGTAGGCATAGCCATGACTAGATGGGGAGGCATGTTAGCTACATCGGTATAGGACACCACGCCCTCTTGGATGTCCCATCCCGTCTTCATTGAGTTGTAGATGATGCTCGTTACATCTACTCGTGGGCTTGGTTCTGTAATCACGTGTACGTAGTCCAAGTGATACACCTTCTTGGCACGTCCGTTGGTGTCGTCATACACACGCAAGAAGTCTGTGAGCCTAGACATAATATCGCCGTCCACTGTAGAACCGCCCTCTACCCATACTCTTGTCTGAGCGGCAAGGGCATCTATGTGCTTGGAATTATCACTCACCATTTCCCATGCCTCCCCTGCCGCTCGTCTTATCCTCATCCTATAACGTGCTATCTGGCTAGTTATGTCACTACGGTGCTCGTTTACAGCCTTGGTGTTGTTGATGGGTCTAAAGTTTGCCTTGGCTAACTGCATGGCCCTTTTAGGGTTGGCACTCTTACGCATCTCATTCATGCCACGCTCCTTGTGTATCCATGAAGAGTAAACGGATATACCGTGGTCATCTAGGTAACCCCGACTCTCTACCGCTACCGCACCGATAGGGTAGGCTTGGTCAGACATAACCACTACTACGTTAGAGTAACGGATATTAGGTACATGTTCGTTTGGTATTGGCTTATTCGGTTCACCATGTTCCACCTCGTAGAGTTCGCAACCGTAGATGGATCGCTTCAAGTCCTCGTAGAAGTCAGTTATGTAGCTATCGTATGTACCTGCCGCACCCCACTGTGGGTACTTCTCGCGTATATTTTCTGTAGGTATAGTCAAATAGTTTCGCATGATATCTCCCGTTTGTAGTTTGCATGTACCTCGGTATCGGGGAACAAGTGTTTGTACTGCTCTTTTGATAAGGGGAACTTGTCCCCTTGCCTGTTCTGGTAGTAGGCTTCAACAGTCTTGCCTTGAAGCGCAACCCTCGTCATGGTTAACCCACCATGCCTAAAGGCATCAGGGTAGATAGACTCGATGTATGCGCTGTTGTTTAACTGAGTCACTAACTCCCGCGCTCTAGTGTATTTACTAGGTGTAGGTGTATCTGACATGTGTGCGTTCCTTATGGTATGTGTCCGGAGCCTGACCCCTAAGTGTGTAACACAAGTACAGCTATATAAGACACTCTTCTATAAAGTTGCACTCCTTGTTCAACCATTGAGTTAGCTTGCCGCGTAACGCTTTTGGGTCAGCGAATATATCCTTGACGGTGCGCGTGTTGTAATCGTAAGGTGCGCTATCCCACGCATCACAGATAAACATCACCATCAAATCGGCTCTCTGTTCCGCATCGTTATCTAACAGTAACGCACGTATGGGGTTACCCTCACTAGAACAACTGTAATTAAACACAGCCTCCTTAGCCTTTTTGCT
>Ga0209634_1002173_pt1 | contig 13894 bp, 17 predicted proteins | sample LinPmetageLP40_FD_184043 | JGI IMG/M metagenome (GOLD analysis project Ga0209634, IMG submission 184043) | Marine viral communities from the Pacific Ocean - LP-40 (SPAdes) (version 2) | ecosystem: Environmental > Aquatic > Marine > Oceanic | place: Pacific Ocean | collected 2010-08-26
CTCCTGCTGCACTACCAAACAATTTAGCTAATATATCTTTCATTTTTTAACTTTTAATAATGTTTCTGCACTTGGTCTATCAACTGGAGTGGGTACAGATTTAACTTTAGAACCACTTGATGTATTTCCACTTGATGTATTTCCACTTGTTCCTCTATTGTCTCTGTATTTCCATTGATAATTTACACCAGAATTAAAATCATTGTAATAATAGTTTCTATAAACAGGATAATAAGAGTGGTACATATTAGGTCTAATGCGTTCTATTGGCACAAGTATAGTGTCACCTTCTAAAGTTACAGCAACTATATGAGAAGCAGTTTTTGGTGGTGTATAATTTCCACATCCTAATAATAATAAAAAAAATATTATTAGTAAAATAGGAAACAATAATTGTCCTAAAGATATTTTCATCTTTTATATATTTTATCTTCTATTTTATCCAATCTTTTATTCTTTTCTTCAATTTGTTCTTCTAAAAATTCTATTCTTTGTTCTATAATATCAAATGATTGTGCAGGTGGTAATTTTTTAGCTACTTCAATTTCAGCTTTATTTAAATCTATTTGTTTTGTTAATGTTGAATAAGTCATTGTAATACTTATAATACCACCAATCACTAATATTAATGTTTTTAAATCTAAATTTAAATCTGGTTTGCCATCTCCATCAATATCTACACCCACCTCTTGTTTCATTTGTCAATTTGTTTTAATTTGTTTATTGCCCATTCAACTCCAGATGTACCACCCCAAGCATCCCACATTATGCCACCACATCCTTCACTATAAGGAACATCTTTATTTTGTTGATGTCTTTTAAAGGATGCCATTCTTGCAATAGTATCTCTTGTTATTTTTTTATTATTAGCAAGTTGATTTGCTCTTGTCCAACCTACTTGTGTTCCACAATCACTTCCATTTTTTTCTTTATATTCTATTGCTCTTTTAGCATTATTACTTGCTGACTTAGGATAATCATTATAAGATTCTAATTCTAAAGAACCTCTAAAAGAATCATAACAAATTGCAATTGCTTGAGATTTATTGTGATACTTCATTAACTCTGGAACACATCTCATCATGAAACTACTTTGTTTTTCATTTTCTTTTTTTTCTGGTATTGGCATATTAGTAAAGTTTTATATGTATTGCAAAAAGTATGCAATAAACATTAAATTCATGATAATCATTTAAATTTTCTTTTGGATAATAACTAAATCCCAACAACGGACCAACTGTAAATCTTTCTATTATAGCAAACTCATATTTCATTTGCAGCCAACACAATCTTCATAGACCTTGTAAATACCTTTTCTTTTTGTTACTAAAACTTGTTTTCTATTATCCTTCTTGCTTTTATAAGAAACATGAAGCCAAACAGGTTCATTTCCAAATTCCCAAATTAGTTGGTCAAAATCTAAATTGTCTTTTATATAATGAAACATCTCAAGATTACTTTTACCACCCATAGATGTAATATCAATTGCTAATCCTGATAAATGTGCAGAACTTAAAGCACCCCCAATTTTTGTATTTAATTCTTCACCTCTAAACATACTATTTACTTTGATAGGTTTACCTACCCATTCTCTTAAAGGTTCAAATATTTTTTCTGCAACCAGTTCCATATTTTTAATATGGTCAGATTTAGGTTTGTTGTCTAAACCAAATTTAGTTGCTGTTAAAGAATATGTTGCTTCTTTATAACTTATGTGTTCACTTATTTTTTTCATACATTAAATACCATTTGTGAGCTGTGTACAGGATAGTGATTGTAAGTAATACAATCTTTAAAATCATATCAATATTTGTTAAGCTCAACGTAAAAGCTGAGAAATTTATTATATATAATTTCATATCCTGTATGCTCATTATTATTCTTCTATGACTTTATAAGAACCATCTTTTAAATCTATGTTTATTTTTCCATAAGATTCTTCAAGTGCTTTTTTAGATTCTTCTTGTTTTCCTATTTGTTCAATTTGCATTTGATTTAATGCTGCAATTTGTCCACTTAATACTCCAATATCATTTCTGATAGCACCAAGTTTTTGCATTTGTTCTTGTAAATCTTTTAATTCTTCTTTTGTAATTTTTGACATTTTATTAATTTTATGATTAGATTCAAATATACTAATTATTTACAATTACAATTCTTTTCAAGCATCTCAACTTTAGCAGTTAGTTCTTGTATTGACTTAACTAATAAAGGAACTATTTTAGAATAATCAACTGATTGCATTTCTTCTGCATCTTTTTCGCCATTTACTGCTTGAGGTAAAACTTCTTCAAGTTCGTGAGCCATAACTCCATAACTTCTGCTTTCATCTGTTTTCCATTTAAAGTCATAAACAGGTATTTTAGAAACCATATCTAAACCTGCAAAGTCTTTTAAATCTTCTTTTAATCTATAATCAGAAGAGGTGTTATAAGAAGTTGCAGAACCTGCTGTTGAAATTTGACCAACATTATTACTGCTAAAATTGCTAAATACTATTTGATTCCTTGCAGCGGTAGTAGCAACAGTACAAACAATTGGAGTATGATTGTCTAAACTTGCATCCCCAACTTGTAAACAATAAAGATTAGAACTATCATAATCTACAGTTCTACGAATAAAAACTTGCCCTTCTTTTGTAATACGCATTCTTTCTTGAATACCTGCTCCTCCAGCTGCAGTCCAAAATCGTAAATTAGCAGCGTTATTAGCAGCTTTTCTATTTGCACTAATCATAGCAGTTCGTGTGCCACCTGCACCAAAAGAAAGTATTCCATAATTTTGATCATCAGCATCAACACTTGGAGCAAGTAATTCTATAGTACCCGAATCTCCTGCATTTGTACCTCCCATTATAGTTAATGTTTTATAACCATATCCTGTTTGGTCAGGCGTATCAGTTCCTATTGCTACATTTCCTGAACTGTCTATACGCATTCTTTCTGTAGCATCTTTTGCTGAACCTGTATTGCTTGTATTAAATGTTATAAAGCCACGAGAAGAAACCATCATTTGACTACTCGCATCTCCCATATTTCCAATAGCAAATTTATTGCTACCTATATCTCCTCTTATCTCACTTACCCCTGTGCTTGGAAAAGTTAATAAAGAATTAGCAAGACGCATTTGTTCTGCGTTATTTACTCTAAACAACATATTATCAGTACTATGGTTATATTGTAAACCACCCCTTGTATTATCTCCTCCTCCAGTACCATCAGCAAAAATTAAAGAACCTGTTAAATTTCCATCTGTTGCTATTGTAATTCCACTAACAGCACCCAAACCTCCTACTACTAAATTGTTGGCATTTGTCCAATAATCTGATGCGTCAACTCCAATTCCTACTTTACCAGAACTTTCTATACGCATTCTTTCTGCAGAATCTACACCATTAACCCCACCACATTTAAAACTTATAGAAGTTTCTCCTGTTCCATAAGTGTTGTTTTGTAACACAAAATCAACTGCTGCTGCAATATTACTTGCACCCCCATCAGTTCTAACATTAGTTTGTTGCAAGCCGCCTATAACTGTGCCTGGAGTTATTGAACCCCATCCTCCTGTATATGGTGCTTGTAATTTTATTTTATAAATTCTATATCCATCACTTGCTAAACCATTTAATAGTGTACTTCCTGCAAAAGTTGAACCTGTATTTGCGATTGTTAATTGATTGGTAAAAGTTAAAGGTTGACCTGCTGTATTTGCAGGTGCAGTTTCAAATTGAAATTGACCACCATTGGTCAAATATATTCTTGTGGCAGGTTTTCCTGTTGTGGTTGCAGTTCCATAATCAGCATTTGCAGTAATTACAGTTTCAAAATTTTGTCTTGATGTCATTCCACATCCAACAGTTCCTACATCTAATCTTATATTCCCTGAAGAAGCAACTGGTTCTACACCAATACCTACATTTCCCCCAGAATTTATTGTTAATCTTGGAGTATCTGCAGTTTTAATAGCAAATGAATGTGAGGTACTTGTTCCAATAGACATTCTAATTGGACTTGAATCGTGATAATCCCAATCACTTTTTACTGCACCACCATTTCTTTTTGCTTCAAATAATTTTACTGAACCACCACCTGCATAAGCACCCTCTGAACTAACTACTGTTGTTCCTGCTACTGTACTAACAAAACTTGAAGTTAAACCTGTTATACTTCCTGCAAAAGTTGAACTTGTACCTAATACTGAAATACCTGTACTTGTAGTTTCAAACTTTTTAGCTGTGTTAAAATATAATTCTGCTGCTCCTGTTGCACCAAAAAATGCCATAAAACCATTATTAGCAGGGTTTTTAATCTCAAGTCCATTTGTTAATATTTTTAATAGTCCTGTTCCTGTATCTTCTATATAACTATTACTTCCATCGTGGTATATTTGAAGGTCTTGTGATGCTCCAAATTTTGCAGCTACTTGGTCTCCGTAATTAGTATGGTCATTAAATTGTGTTACACCTGTCATAGTTCCACCTGCAAGTGGTAAATATAAACCTGCTGAGGTATCTACATAAGCAGTCGTTGCTACCTTTGTAGAATTGTTATTTGCTGATTGTGTTACTGCAGTAGTTAAAGTGTTTATTGTACCATTTAAATCGCCTAAAAAAGTAGGGGATGTAATTGTTCCTGCTGCTAAAGTATTTCCACTTGTAGCATTTACTGTAAACTTATTAGTATTGATTGCTAAGTCTCCGGTAAAAGCAACGTTACCAGTTGATGCCTGAGCAGTAAATTTATTTGTGTTTATTGCTAAATCTCCTGTTGCATTTAAATTACCTGTTGTGCTTAAGGTTCCTGTTACAGTTATTAAATTGCCTCCAGTCTCTCGCATTATAGAATCAGCGATAATTTGATTTGCTGTAAATCTTGGAATATTACCATCGTTAGCATCGCCAGTTCCTGTTCCATCTATTTGTGTGTGATCTAATTTTGTCCACTCGTTGTTTGCACCTGCTATAATCCAATCGCCTACGGCCCAATTTGTAACACCATTAATTGTACGAGCTCCTCCAACACTTACAACGTAATAATGGCCTTGAGTTATAAAAGGAGTTTTGTCTATTGTATAGGCCTCTCCTGAAAGCATTATATCAGCACTTAAAGATAGAGTTGTATCGCTATCAACATTAGTTACTAAAGCAACGGATCCGTCTACTTGATTAACTACTTGATCTCCTACCGATACTGTTGTTAAAAAGTTTTGCCCTGCAGTATTATCTACTAATTTGTTTGCTGTTGTTGAAGTTGTTGTTCCTGAATCTGCCTCGCCTCCTCCTGATATTATTACAGGATCATTTGCCGGCACATCCCAGCTTCCCATAAATCGCAAACCTCCTGCTAAGCCATTTATTTGAGATTGTAATTTTCCAATACCTTGTACGATGGTATCAGTTGCTAAAACGCTTGCAGCAGAGGGAGAAGGTAACCCTGTTAATACTTTTGCTGTTACAGAGTTGTTATCTAAAGTAATTGCGGCACTAACATTTAATGTTCCATTAACCCCTGAGAGAGTTGCTGTGGCTTGTCCTGTTAAAGACAGATCCCTTGGCGTTGCCCAAGCAGTAGCAGTATCTGAATTTCCTGTTAAATCTCCCGTGACATTTCCTAATAAATTTCTATGAATTGTTGCAGGCAAACTTAATGTAATTGCTTGACCGCTTCCAGAACTTTCAATTTGATTTGTTGTTCCTAATACACTAAATGTTTCAGAGTTTAAAACAACTGCTCCGCTTCCTGAATCTGTTGTAAAATCTAAATCGCTTGCATTATTTAAACCTTTTACAAATGCTGTTGTCGCTACTTTTGTTGAGGTATCGCTTGATGCCTGTGTTGTAGCTGAAACCCCATCAGCAAGAACAGATGTTGCAGTTACATTACCAGTTAAATCGCCATCTACATTTCCAGTTACATTGCCCTGTAAATCTCTATGTACTGTTGCAGGCAAAGATAAACTTAATCCTTGATTTGCAGCAGCTGTTACTATTTGATTAGTTGTTCCTGTTATTGCTAAAACTTGAGTATTTAAAGTTACATCTCCAGTTCCTGAATCTCCGCTAAAATCTAAGTCAGATGCTGCGTCTAAAGAATCAACGTATTCTGTTGTCGCTACTTTAGTTGAATTATCTCCTGCTGATTGTGTAGTTGCTGTTGTCGCTGTATTTATAGTTCCGTTTAAATCCCCTGCAAAGGTTGTACCTGTAAAAGTTCCGCTAATAGTAACGCTATTTGGTAATCCTATTGTTAAGGTTTGAGCGTTTCCGCTTGTTTCAATTTCGTTTGTTGTTCCTAAAATACTAAAGTTTTGAGAATCTAAATCAACAGCAGGTGTTCCAACATTTGAATCGCCTAAGAAATCAAGATCTGAAGCAGTTACAACAGCATCTACATACGTTTTAACTGCAGCACTTGTTGGAACTGAGGTATTGTTATTAAAATTAGCAATACCATCAGCAGAAGTTACCCATTGAGTAATAGTAACACCTGTTCCAGTATCTTTTAAAGAGCCCCATTCTAAAATTGAGGTTACTTTAAAGTCTCCTGCATTATTTAGATATAAACCAGTAGCATTTCCTGAACCATCAGTTAATTGTTTTAAAGTTGCTGTTATTGCGGCATTGTCGGTTGTTTTAATAAGACCGGGATATGTAGCAGAAATTTTTGTATTAAATAAAGTTGCCATAATTAATTTTTATTTTTTTTTTGTTTCTTTAAAAACATTTTAAGTTTTTGTATATTCTTTTCTTTTGGTTTATATCTCATAATACCCATCCATTAAATATTGCATCTTGACTTGGATCAATGTCATCATTGCTATTTGAATAATACTCAGGAAATAAATTTTGATTAAAATTCATATAATCAATAAATCTTCTCGTGTAATATTCTGCATATTCTCTTGCTTTAGCAACTAAATAATCCAATTCCTCTTTTGTTGCTGATTCACTATTTTCAGATGTGTGCTTAAATACCCCTCCATTTTTAATTTGAAATGCCGCAAATGGAATATAATCTACTTGAGTATACCAAATTAACATAGGCTGAATATGAGATACCATTAAGTTGTAATAATTTGGATTTAAAACCTCAGTTAAAGTGCCGGCAGTAATTAAAGCCTCAAATTTTTGATATAACTCTGTTCCTAAAAAGTTTTGTATATGAATAGTTTGAGAAATTCTTATAAAATATATAAATTTGCTTGTATCTACATTACCATCTATAAGACTATTTCTTACAAGATCTGTTCTATTAATAAATAAAGGTGTTGCCATAATTATTTCTTTTTCGGATTTCTTAAACTTCCGTCTTTTTTATAAAAAGGATTATCAGGCAAAAAACCTCTATAATCCATTGAACGAGGTTGAACAGATACCTCAAAATCATTTCTTACTATATAGCCATCAATTTCAGCAGATCGTGTTCCAATTATATCCTTTGAAGTCTTTAAGTTAATATTTGAATCTTTGCTTTTAAAAGTAACTCTCCTCCAAGAATGATGACAATTTCCTCCTCCTTTAAATTTCCAAATTGAGTAAGTCAAAGAATCGCCTTTTGGACCCCAACCGGGATTTACAGGCCTATCTGTCATTCTTGTAATATCTTCTTTACGATATAATTTATTAGCATCTACCATTGCAATACAAAATTTACGAGGGCTATTGCTCTCTCCACCATTATATTTTTTTGGATAATAATAATATCTAACTTTAAAATAATTTTCTTTTATTTTTTTATCTTGTTTGCTTCTTGCATTAGGATATGCTCTACCTGTGCTAACTAAATTTAATATTTTATTTAAAGTAGTTGCTTTTTTATCGTTCTCTAAGTTTAAAACATCGACAATAGCATCGTATTTATCCTCATTATCGTAATCTACATCGATTTCATCTATAACATCCCAATTATTTAAATCAATATCTTCGCCTAAAGCAATTAATTCAGAAGCTATTTCATTATCATTATCTTTTGAATTAGAGCTACAGCATAATTTTTCAGCTTTTACGCAATTTGGCCTTCTTTTTCCGTCTATCATTTTATAACCATCTTGCCGATAACCATCCCAACAAGGAGATTTTTTTAAACTCTCGTGATTTTCACAAGGCATAAACCATATTTCGCCCTCAACTTCGTGCTCGTGGGATCCACCACATCCCATTTCTTTAGCTTTTGTCTCAGCTTCTTCTTTTGTTTTATAGGCTTGTTTGCCATCAATCATTTTTAGATTAAATTTTTGCATCTCAACACCTGTTTCTTCTTCAATATCCTCTTTGTCTTGTATTGATTTGTCAACCTCAGTAAATTCTAAGGGCTGTAACGTTGTAAAGTATAGGTTTAAAGCAATATCATTAACAGCAAGTAGTTTATCAAAGCAACCTAATAAAAGTTCCTGAAATGGCCTTATAACAGTATTGTCCATTAATATAGATGCGTTTTTAATTTCATCAGCATTAGAAGAAAAACCAGATTCAGTTCTAATTCCAAGTAACATAGGAGAAACAACTCGATGAGCAACTAATATTTTGGATTGAGATTCAGAGCTTAAAAATTTATATTGCTCAGAGGCATCGCTTAATTGAACAGGAGTAATTTCCGCTTGACTTTCTTTATTATCATTAAAAGCAAGAATAAACTTGCCTGCGTTTGAACTGCCTGAAAATTTTTGTGCTATTCTTTGTTCGATTAATTCCCTTTGTTCTTGATTTGGAGTGCCATTATTAAAATTTATGAGCATACTCGGAGCGAGGCCCTGTAAAATATTGTTCAAATGGTAATTGCTAATTTCTTCTTCAAGCTCGGTATATTGTAGGCCTCCCTGATAAGCAACAGGGGAGTAATAGTAAAAACCTGCTTTATAAGGTTTAATATAATAAATTTCAATATTTTCTTTGCTTGTTCCAAATGCCGGTATTCTTAAAGGTTTGTCTGAGGGTTTAATTGAGGGCCAGTCATTCCAATAATAATATCCCTCAATATCGCCATCTTCATTTGCTTTTTCTGCTCTTAATGTTTCAATTGGAAAATGCTCGCACATTGCAATTTTTGTTCTTGCTTTATTATAAACAACTTGTATTGCAGCTTGACCCATTAAATAAAAATCATAACAAACCTTTTGGATCATCTCAGGCTTTAAAAGAGTAATCATTTGAGCGTATTGCTCAGGTCGTCTATTTGAGTCTGTTGCATTTAAACCTTTGCCGTATATTTGTTGTGATATACCATTTATACAAGCATTATTTGTTGGAGAGCCATTATATCGATCAATAAGGAATTGAAAATAATTATTATCTGCACCATATTGAACCCAATCTCTATTCTTAACCTCAACAATCTCAGGAGATGTATAAGTAGCTAAATTAACAAAACTAAATTCAGATGTGTTTTTTGCAAATCTCCCTAAATTATCTCTTTTTTTATTTTTTCTCATAATTAAAAAACCTTATATGTATTATCAAAGGAATTAAATGTTTTATATATTCCTAAATTTAAATCGTAATATTCATCCTCCATTTGATCAATCTCCTGATCTGTGCAAAATATTTGATCTCTAAATAAAGTTGCATCTGTTGTTCGATCTATATTCCAAAATAAATTATCGTTTTCCCATAATTGATAATTTGTATTCCATACGTTAAAATCTGAATAAAATCTAACATCATAAAAATGACCTTCTACTAATATAGGATTAAATGCTTGATTAAAAGTTAAATAATTTCCAGAAGTAACCCCTGTCGTAATATCATAAACTTTAATAATATTTGTACTATCATCAGTTATTGACATTGAAAATTCATCTGCAAAAATTCGAGGAATTACTTTAAATGTTTGAGCTGTAGTAATAGTTTTAAATACAATCATACCTATATAACGTATTAAATAAGTTATTTTGTATTAACATTAAACCAAAAAAAAAGCACCCTATTGAGTGCTTAATTTTATATCTATAATATTAATTTATGGAGTTGGATTAATTGAATCCCCATCAATAGGTGTAAGTAGAGTATTTGCACTTAAAAAATAAGGTGCAGCCTCTTCCATCCCTTCCATCACAATGGTAAATCCTGAAAGGTCTCCCGGAGCCGATCCAGTCACAGAAGTGCCTGATGTAAGTTCCATTCCATTTTCAAATCCACAAAGAAAAACATTTCCGTAGTAATCTTCGACAGCCACATATGGACGGCCTACTGCTACAATTTGTAATTCGTTTTGAGTTAAAGCATCTAAATAAGTAAAAGTAGCATTTAGAGTTTGTGTATAAAAAGTTGTTCCATTCTCTCGAGAGGAGGTTACTGTTGTTTCTAAATTCGAATTTCCTTTAACATCCCATTTAGTCCAACCTGTTACCGATCCCGTAAATGCGGAAACTTTTCCGTCTGTAAAGGTTACTCCTGTTAAACCTCCGAAATCTGCGAAATATATAGTTTTTATTCCACCAAAAGCGCTTTTGCAGGGTAAACTTCTTCCCGTAGTTACTGTACAAGCCATAAGTATTTTATTTTTTTATAAATAAGGGTAAGCAAGTTTTATCTAACTTACCCAAATTTTAGTTAATTTTAAGCGTATTCTACTATATCAGAAGCAATACCAAATTGCACGCCTGAAGTAAAACGCATTACCATTCTTACGTTGTTGGATCCGTCCAAGTCTACCATATCAAGAACTCTAATTTCTTGGTTATTGTTTAAAAGACCTGTTCCAAAATATAAATTTGATATTTCAGCCGCATACATTTTGTTATCACTCATTCCCGGACAAACAAAAATCTGAACGCCATCTATTGTTAGTGAACCATTGTTCCACCATTGAGTTCCTTTATTATCAACCCCTGCATTTGAAGTAGCAAGAACTGAAAAACCTCCAAGAGCTTGTACATAAAATTTAGCGGCAGAACTTGGAATATATATTCTTAACGAATCTTTTCCATATAGTGTATTTGGTATAGCACTTACTACCTTTTGTAATTCTGCTATAATATTTCCGGCAGCTAAGCCCCCACCAACAGCAGCAATTTGTTGTCCTGCAGGAATATCTCCAGCAGCAGCAGAAGCAGCAATTAATTTTTCAAAGCCATCAAAAGAATTATTTGATACAGCGGCAGAATCTCCTTGCCAAATGTTTAATTCAGTTGATTGAGCAACCTCAGCAGCAACGTGAGCAATTAAAAAATCACTAAACTTTGGTGGTAGATTTTGATTAAGTCCAAATCCCATCGCTTGGCTCTCCCAATCGTTTACAAAATCTTTTTTACAAAGTTGCAAATTTACCTGCAACTCAGTAGGCTGAATTATTCTTTCAGTTAATGTAATAGTTGATGTTGGATCAAAATCACAAGTAGCAGGATTTACTAAAGAACTTGTTGCAAGTTTTTTAATTACCTCTTTATAACCGATATTTGCTTTTACTGTTAGACCACCATCACTAATCGTACTCGCCTCAAGAAGCGCCGCAGCGATATAATCCCCTGCAAACTCACCGGCGTAACTTGTCGTAACGTTTACAGCAGTTGCAAGTTGTACTTTGTTTAAATTACTCATTTTATTATTATTTTATTTATTAATTATTATTATGATTCTGAAACCCAAATTCCTTGTCCACCTATAATATACCATTCAGTTAATGATACCGCTCTAAGTGCTACCCAGTCTCCTTTTAAAGCTGTTGCTTTAGTATTTTCTAAGTCTTTATCTAAAACTCCAGACGCACTAAATACTGCTGCAGCTTGAGTCATACTCCCAACAATTTTATTTGTATTTTTTGGAGAAATTACTAATTTGACAGCAGCATCTGCTCCTGTGTTTCTAAAGAATACTGTGCTACCTAAATTTCCTGAGTTAATTAAAGGTAATCCAATTGTTAATGCATCTACGGCTACGTTATGATCATTTCCTAAATCTGAATCTGAAATGTCTCCTGTGGCTGTATAATAAGATTGTGCAACTTGGTTGCGAACTTCATCATTTGATAAATAGTTGTAAGTGCTCATTTTTTAATTTATTTTATTATTTATTATTTGTTTAATCTTGCTAATACTCTGTCTAAAGCTGTTCCTACTCTTTTTTGTGAATATAAATAACCTTTGTTTTTATTCTCTTTTTTTTCAGGACTATGTTTAATTGGATTTGTTGCAGGTTTTGATAATTCTTCTTTTACCTTTTCTTCAACCTCTTTATTAAACTCCTCTTTTATTGTTCTTGATTTTGGTTGTCTTGAAACATCATCTTCTTCCATTTCAACTTCTTCTTCTTCCATATCTTTTCCGCCTACTTTAGATTTTAAATCTGAAATAGCATCCTCAAGATTTTTTATTCTTTTTTCCATACCTGCCCAGTCTTCAACATCTGCTTCTTTACCATCATCTTCATAATTATCATCTTTGTCCTCTAAATCCTCAGTGACTTCTTCTTCTTTTTTTTGTGGTGCTTCATCTGAAACATCTCTTACATCATCAATAATTCCCTCCTCAGAAATTACTAAAAGCCTTGAGTCCTCCAAAATATATTCTCCAACAGGCAAAGCAACACGCTCATCATCTGTTTTAATAAATATTTCTTTTCCTTTTTCAAATGAATCAGACTCAACGATTGTACCATTTTCTAATTTCATTTCTTCAAGTTTAACTTCTATATTTAAAAGTGTCTTGATTTGATTTAACATTTCTGTAGATTTCATAATTGTTTATATATAACGTGGTTTAAATTTAATTTTGTATTTTCAAGTTATTCTTGTTATTGATCCAATACCCTGTGCCCATATAGATCCGTCACAACATTCTCTTGAATAAGTATTTTCATCAGGACATAAACAAGCTCTTTGACCTCCGTTTTGAGAGCTACGAGCAGGAATATAACCTGCAGATCCCGGTCCTATATTTCTTTTTTTTCTAATTGGCATTAAGTATTTGTTTTATAGATTCAATTAGTTTATTGTTTTTCATATCTTCTTTTATAGATTCATTAGGTCTTTCAGTCATACGATCAGCAAAATAACCCTCAATAGAAAATCCTTTTACTTTTTTTGTCCTAACATATTCGTTCCAAACATTATCGTTATTAACTTTTACAGTTCCCATCCAAGTTCCAACAGGAACATCCATATTGTATAATCTGCTTTTATCTTTTGTATCGCTCTCTACGATCCAAGACTCAACTAATGTTAATCCACTTAATTCGTGTTGATGTTCTAAAGTTGAATTATTTTGATTGCCATTTTTTAAATATAATTGAGAAGCCTTTGAAATAGTTTCTTTTGAGAAATAAATATAATATTCCTCTTTGCCTGATTTTCTGTAAATAGGTTTATTAGGAACAAGCAAAGCACCCATTAATAACTTTTTATCTTTTGAAATTTCTGCTAATTTTATTTCATCGCTTTTTAGCGCAATAAAATTTTCTTCAATGGCAGGAGATTCCACTATTGATATTGCATCAACGCCTGAATCCTCTTGTTCTTCATCTAATATTAATTCTATAATTCTCATAATAATATAACGTAGTAATTTTTTTTATTTGTATTTATATTGTTGCACCATCTATAATGTTTCTTTCTAAACTTTGAGAAGTTGTTACATCGCCGCTAACAACAAATGCCTGAACAGGTTGTTGCGTTTGGGATCCAATAGCATCAGCTAATTGATTTGTATCGCTTGCACCTACTGTATTAAACTCAGGTGGAACAGAGGGTGCAGCCCCTCCACCGCCTCCGCTGACTGTTGGGCTTGGTGTTGCCCCTTTTCCATCTGCTTTAGTTGATGCTATTTTTTTAATTTGGATAGCACTAAATGCTCCTGCTAAACCTGCTTGTATAAATGGGTAAGCAGGAAAAACTTTTGTAACAGGGCTTCCCTGAGCAGTAGTAAAAGCATTTTGAACCCCCTCAATTCCTGAGATTGTTGCTTG
>Ga0209634_1002174_pt1 | contig 13894 bp, 14 predicted proteins | sample LinPmetageLP40_FD_184043 | JGI IMG/M metagenome (GOLD analysis project Ga0209634, IMG submission 184043) | Marine viral communities from the Pacific Ocean - LP-40 (SPAdes) (version 2) | ecosystem: Environmental > Aquatic > Marine > Oceanic | place: Pacific Ocean | collected 2010-08-26
ATATAGTACTGATATAATATTAGAATTTATAAACGTTCTGTAAATTGAATATCAGAATCAGTTGCATTTCTTTCACCATAACATAATAATGGGTATGAATTATATATATTAATATTATGTTTTATTAAAATAGTAGTCATAAAATGATCAATTGCTGGAATATTTTTATTCCAAATTTGTAAACTTTCAAAATATTTAATATATAATTTTGCTAAATTTATATTAATAATATATGAAAAGGTTCCTCTATCATGATCTAATGGTATCCATGGTGGATATAAATGTTTTACAATAACATCATTTATTTTAATACAATTTTTCATATAATAATCAGGCCAAAATCTTCCTCCAATATATAAAATATCATATTTCTCTGGCGCATTTTCTAAAACTTTATTAAATTTATTCAAAAAATCTTTACAAAATATTGCATCATCTTCAATAACATATGCATATTCTATATCATTTTTAACCATATCTCTCCAAATATTTAAATGACTTATAAAACATCCTTTTTCTCCTTCTTTCATTTGTGAATGTTCTGATATTATTTTATATTCATCTAAACCATATTCATTATTATTTGGATGCAAACCATCAAATCCTTTAAATACTTGTATTTCTTCAAATTTGAATGGTGAAGTTTTTTTAAATTTTTTAAGACGATCTTTTCGTCTTTTTAGATTTATAATATATTTATGCATATTTATAAATTTATTAAAAATTATTTTTAAATAATTAATCTAAAATATTCATTCTAAAAGTATTTAATAAATTTTTATTAATTTTATTATTTTTTAATAAAGTCAAATAGTTATTTATATATTTTACAAAATTTTTATTTTTAATTGATTTAATTAAATTTTCATTAAATGTTAAAACCTTATTTTTTTCATTTAAATAAATATTATTTTTATCTAAATTTATTAAATTGAAATTAAACATTTCTCCAAAAAGTTTAAAGTTATTAAAAATTGCTGATTTTAATATAAAATAACATACAGTATTAGTAGTTTCATTAATATTAATAGGGTATTCTAATTTATTAATATTTTGATTATATAAAATTTTTGCAGATTGTAATAATGAAAAATTAAATTGCTCATTCATTAATTTATTAAAATCTTGATTATTTAATTTTGAATAATAATATGTATATAAAATTGTTGCAAAAGTTTCAGTATATGCTTCTGAAATATCTAGTTGCATTTTTGTTTTAATAAATTCATTAATCAAAGGGTTTTTTATTTTAAAATTATGAAATCTATATAAATGTATTAATTCATGAATAATTACTTTATGTAATTCTTCTTGTCTATAAATTACACTATAATCATCATCTTTTTCAGCAAAAAATGTTGTAAAACCTGAATTAATATTATTTGGAACTAATTGATTTTTTTTATTTATCTTGATAAACTTTCTTAAATTACAATAATAAATATCTAGTCGTACATTATTTCTGTAATTATTTAATTTACTAAAAGTTGTAACACTAAAATTAATAATTTTAATTAAATCATTAATTTTTTTTTTTGAAATTTTATTAAAATATAAATTTAATAAAACTTTTGTATTTAAAACTTTTGTATTTTTTATATCAAATGTAATTTGTTTAAATTTTTTTAATTTTTTTATATTTTGTTTTATTTTATCTGTTAAGTAATGATTTGTTTCAATTAAATTATTTATATCTTCATCAATAATTTCTAAATTTTCTATTTTTGAATTATTAAAATCAATAAAAATATTATCTAGATTTTTAATTAAATCATTTGGAATTTTAATTTTATTAAATTTAAAATAATCTAAATTGTAATCCATTTTATTTAATTAAATTTAATTATTTTTTTTTTTACTAAATTCTTTTAATTCAATATTTTTAATATTAGTAAACCCTTTATATTTAACAAATATAAGATATTTACCTAAATATATTTTATTCTGTGTCATAAGATAAAGGTTATAAAATAATGTATGTAATTTTAATAAAGCAGAATTAAAATCTGTAAATATAAAATAATTATTTTCATATTTAACATTATTTGGTAATACTAATAATTTGTATTTAATATGTTCTTTATTGTCTAAGATACAATCTCTATGAATACGAAAGTTATATTTATTTTTGTTATATATTGTATTATTATATAAGGAATAAGAATGGTAGTTATATGATAGGGTATTAATCATATAATCATATACCTGATTATCCAATGTAATCATTATTAAAAAATGAATATCTAAATATTATTATTATATATTTTTTATATCAAAATTTTTTACATTAAATTTTTATATCAAAATTTTTTTAATTAAACAATTCAACATATGTAGTTTTAACTTCAGTATCAACCATTATATCAATATTATTATTTTTTAATTTCATACAATATGAAAAAGAATCCGTTAGTAAATTTACATCTTTTTCAGTATATTGTTCAAACCAAGGATATTCAATTTTTTCGGCAATTCCTTTTTTAAAACACATTAAACCAATATCTGCAAATTCCGTCTTAAAATATTTATCATTTACTTTTTCAATATATTCTAAATCATTTTGTTTCAAGAAGTTCATTGTACCATTTTGAATATAGAATTCATAATTGAAATCTTTAACAAGATTTGTTGTATCATTTGTATCCTTATAAGTATAAACACCAGTAGTAACATCATAAGGAGAATCAATTAATTTCTGAATATTATCAAATGTGAATGATATATTAGGATCTAACCAAATTATGTTATGATAATTTATAGAACCTTGAAATGGTTTTTGATTAGGATTATTAGAAAGTAAGTTAGCACCTAAACATTTATTACGATTAATAAAAATATTCTTATCATATTCTTGACATAGAATAGGTCTATATCCATTTACTATACATTGTAGTACTAGTTCACTCCAACAGAGAAAGAAACGTCTTGAAAATAAATTACCAGGAACACAGAATATAATTACTTTTGGTTCAGGTTTTGATGATTCTTGTGTAGGAGTAATATTTAATTTTTCAATATTAGGGTTTATATTTCTGTTAATTTTAGATGGTTCTTTAAATACATTATTAGTATCAGACATATTAATATTTTTTTTAAATTAATAATTATTTACGTTTTAAATAATTTTTGAATAAATTATTTTATTCAAAAATTATTTTATTTAAATTATTCTTATAATTCTCTTCATTGTATTTATTTTCTATTAATTTTATTTCATAATTAATATTCTGGTATGCTTTTATATTTTTTATATAATTATCTTCAACTATTAATTTTGGGTTATTTCTATTATCTGTATTGTTATTATAATAAGAATATTGATTAAAATTATTTATTACTTTAACAGTTGCCATGTATTATAAATTAATAAAATATTATATTTTTGTTTATTTATTTAATTAATTTTATTTACCACTAGAACCAAAACCTTTTTTACCTCTATCTGTGCTATCTAAACTATCTACAAATATAATATCTGATAATTGTATTTTTTCTAAAATTAATTGTGCAATTCTGTCTTTTTTGGTTACAATATATGTTTTATTTGTTAAATTATGTAACATTATTTTCACTGGACCAGTATAGTCTCTGTCAATTACACCAGCATTTACTAATAATCCTTTTTTAGACATCCCACTTCTTGGTGCAATTCTACCATATGTTCCTTCAGGAACTGTAAAAGATAAACCAGTATCAAACAATTTTGTTTGTCCTGGTTCAATATTTCCATCTTCAATTGTATGTAGATCATATCCAGCAGAACCTTCAGTACTTCTTACTGGTAGTTGTGCATCTACATGATTAGATTTTATAAGTAATCTATTCATAATAATTAAAATATATAATATATGATATAAATAATTTTAAATAATTTAGCAATTATATATAAAATAATTTTATGAATATTTTCAAATTTTAATTTTAAGAAAAATTAAATATAATTAAATTTTAGTATAGAATAACATATATGCATTATTTAAATTAAAATCTTTCTCTTTAATATCTCTAATACCTAAATCATCTATTAGAGTCCATATTTTATCTTCATTATTTTTTCTTACTAATGAAACATAATGACCTCCATATATATTTCCTAAATGAATCCCAACAGATTGTAGTTTATAATTATATTTTTTATCCTGTATAACACAATCACTTAAATCTAAATTAAAAGGTATATTAACTATAGAATTATTTTTACTCATACAATTAGTATTTTTATCATAAAAAAATCTTTTAAATGATATAATTAAAACTTCTGGTAAATTCCAATATTTAATAATTTTATCACTTTCATTACAGACACCACATTCATCACATTTCCATTTATTTTCCTCATCAATATTTAATTTATCTTTCCCCAAATAATTAATAAAACAAGTTTTCAAATCAGCTTCATTTGTTGCTATTTCCAAATCAATAACACAGGATGATTCATGATTATGGTGTATATAATTACAATTACCACAAACTATTTGTGATATTGAATGATTATATAATAATTCATTTAATTCGGAATATTCATTTTTATTTAATTGAATCCATTTTTCATTACAAACATATTTTAATTTATCATATTCTGTTTTAAAATTAGTATCTTGTTTATTTTTTAATAATTCTGTATAGTTATCAACTTTTATTTCTTCATTAATTTTATTCAATATTAATAATAATATTTCATGTATATCATTTTGGGTGTTTACATCAATAAAATCAAATTTAATTTTTAAAGTTTTTAAAAATCTTAATGGATTTAAAGAATTTCCATCTACCCACATACTTCTAAATATTGATTCTAATTCTTTTACTAAATAATAATTATGTTTATTATGTAAACTATCTTTAGTTTTTAATCTATCTATATAATCATTTGATAAAATAAAATTTCTAAATGGTTCACATGTTAATAAACATTGTATTATAGTATTAATATAACATGTTGCTCCTATATTTTGTAGTCCAGTTCTTTTATTAAATTCATTCTTTTTATTAATATAATTATCTATATCCATTTTAATAAAAAATATTTATAAAAATTTTAAATAATAATCTAGTTAAATATTATTTTAATAAATATTTTTAATTAGATATTTAATATATTAAATTAATTATTATTCAATTTTTATATCAAATCTTTTATTTATTATTTTTTATTATTTTTTAATTAGATTTAGTAGATTTAGTAGATTTAGTAGATTTATTAGATTTATTAGATTTATTAGATTTAGTAGATTTATTAGATTTATTAGATTTATTAGATTTAGTAGATTTAGTAGATTTAGTAGATTTATTAGATTTAGTAGATTTAGTAGATTTAGTAGATTTAGTAGATTTAGTAGATTTAGTAGATTTAGTAGATTTAGTAGGTTTATTTTTACCACCTGGTTGTGTTACATTTTCAACAATTTGACTTTTCTTAGCAGTTTGTTTCTCTTTTTTTAATTTAGTTTCTCTTTTTTTTTGTATTGTTACATATTTTTTATTTCTTTCTTTTAATTGGTCAATTCTACGTTTCTCTTTTTTTAATATATCGTTTATAATATAATCTAAACTAATGAAACCATCTAACTCTAGTTCGTCTAATCCTGTAACTGCCATTACTCTTACTTTATCCTGTTGTGATAATGAAACAAATGGTGTACGAAGTAAATCACTATTGCTCTCAGTTGATTTTTTATATACTTCTTCTATACTCAATATGAGTTCAACAAAATCATCATACTCCCTATAACTTATTATATAATTTAATGGTAAATTATGAGAACAATCTAAATTATATAATTCATTTTGTCCTTTAGGACCAATAGTTGTAATTTTATTAAAATCTTCACTTGTTAAAGTTTCACCTGAATTCATTTTAAATGTTTTTCTATGTCTAATATTATCAGTATGGTCTGCTCTTTTTTTCCATTCACACGCATCATAACACCTCCCCATATGACATACTCCTTGTCCATCTGGTATTTTACTTAAAATGCCAAATGATTTATCTATTTTTCCATCACATAGAGGTACTCTTTTTAACTTTGTTTTTGAATAATTGCTACATATATCATCACCTCTTAATTTACTTATTTTCTCATTAATTATTTTAGTAATTTCTTTAATTTTAGTTTTATCTTGCTGTATTAATTTATTTATTTCTGAATTATTTTTAATATTATTAGGATTCTTTTGTATTCTATTTCTAGCATTTTCAATTAATTTTGATTTTTCTTTTAATGAGTTTTTTCTTATATTTACATTTCTACCATAATTTTGTTCTTCAAGTTTTCTTAGTGATTGTTGTATTTTGCTTGGGTTCATTTTACGTTCAATTCTTTTGGGTTTCCATTGCATAATAGTTCCATCTTTAGAACCGGTTAATAATAAATCATTATTAATTAATATATCATTTATATCATTTTTTTTATTAGCATCTAAAATAAATAATGGTTTATCTAATTTATTATCTAAAAATACTAATACAATATCATATTTATCTTTAACACCTGTTAAATAATATTTATTTTTAAAAACCTTCGGATTACTAATTACAGAATAATCTATTTGTTCTTCAGGTAATCTACTTCTAATTTTTCCAGTTTTAATATTTAAAATAAATGCATTATTACCATAATATAAAGTAAATAATATTTCATTATCATTTATAAAAACAAAATTATAAACTTGGTTCCGTAATTCACTGCCTTTTAATAATATATTATTGTTATATTTATTACTATTTTTATTTGCAATACTATGTTTAATATTAATTGGTAATTCTTTAGAATCTCTTAAACTATTTAATCTTTTACGATAATTTATCTTTTGACTAAAAAATTTATTTTCTAAATTAATCTCTATTATCTTTGCTTTTTTATAAGATATTAGTTTACCATTAACATTTAGTGGGTCTGTTTGTTGATCATAATCCCAAATATATATATTTTTTCCACAACAAGAATAAATTTTATTATTTTTAACCTTTATATCAAACACAGGGTCTTCCGTTTTATGTTCATAACTAAAATTTTTATGTTGAATCCAACCTTCTTCGTAACCTAATAATGGAACTCCTACTAGTTCCTCAATTTCTTCATTAATAAAAAATGAAGTAATCATATAATGAGATATATCAGTTCCTACTTCACTATATGACATTCTCCTATTCACTCCATAGAATTCATCTTTATCAATAGTAATATTATAATTATTTGAACTATTATTTGTTCTTAAATTATCAAAAGGTACATTAATTTTTTTATATGAAACTGGATAATTAAAATAACCATCTAATTTTTGCACCTTTTCATTTTTAAATCCACATGTAGCATATAGTTTATTACCAACAAAAATTATATCTCTTACTGGTCCTTTCACAACATCAATTGTTGTTATTTCTTTAAAATATTTTTGACTATTCTCTCTCATATCATACACTTTAATATATTTTATATTACTTCCTACAAATAAAAATCCATTTTGCATTTTTAGCGTATTAATACAGGAACCATTATTAATTTTATCAAGTTCAGGTTTAACAATAATAGGTGAATTATTGAGATTTTGGTTAGGATTTGGTTTAGGATTAGAAGAAGGTTTAACGGATGTTCTTCTAACTACTTTTATTTGATTACTATTATTATTCATTTATTTAATAATATATTTACTTTTAAAATTAAATAATAAAAATTATATAAAATATTATAATTTCCAAAAAAAATTACATTTTAATTAAATGACCTTGTAGTCTTTTTTCGCGTTTATTCATTTTAAGTTTCCTAGTTTTATTTAATTTAGTTATTGTTGCGCTATTTTTATATATGACACCTTTTATCATATTATAATTATTTTGTAATATTTTAATATCTTGTGTTTTAATAGTAGTAATATTATTATCAACAAACCATAATATTTTAGTATAATTAATATTTTTTTTGATAATATTAGTTTCTCTTATTAATCCAGGAAAAATAATATATTTAGGATTTACTTTTAATACTTCTTTCGACCATGATGGTTCATTCTCAATATCAAAATAATTCCCTTCGACATATATAATGTCTCCTTGTTTAAATTTATAATTTATAGGTAAATTAAAGTAATTTTCATGTAAAACAAGTTTATTATCCATATTTTTAAGTTATAGTAAAATAAATTACTCAAGAAAATTCAAATTTTTTTTAATCTATTTAAAGAAATAAATTATATATAATATAGTAATATACTATATATATTAGTTTTATATTACATTTATATTAAAATAATTTTTTTATATATTGAGATGCTGGTTTGGCCGAGTTGGTCTAAGGCGTTGGACTTAAGCTCCAATGGACGTAACAGTCCTCGTAGGTTCGAATCCTGCAGCCAGCACCTCAATTAGTTTGTATTTTAAATATATGATTTGGAAGTCTTTTTTCTAATATTTTTTTTCTAAAATTTATAAACTGATTAATAATTTGGTCAATCTTATCCAAATTTTCCTGATTATATTCAATATCAATTGATAATGAAACAAAATCTTTTTTCTCACCATTTCTTAATACTTTAGTTGATAGATCAAGAATACCATTTGTGAATGCAATAAGATGAATATTACGATCTAATTTTAATATAAATTCAGAATCATAAAATAAATATAAACATTCTCTGCATATATTTTCTTTATACGTTACATTTTTTAATTTTACTATTATACTTTCTATTTTAAGTATATTTTCTGAATCAATATTATTATCTTTATTTTCTAATAACACCAGTAAATCTTTTTTATAATTCTCAAATATCTTTACAATATTTGTAGATAACTCTGTATATGGACCTAATTCTGTTTGTTTCCATTTATGATTTATAAATTTATACCATAATTTACTTTTTAATTTCCCACAAATATAATTATCTTTATACAAATAATATACTATTTTTGCAATATCATAATTATAACCATTCAAACTATCATTTAATAGTTGTATTAAATTATTATCAGTAATATTCATTTAATATAATAATAATAATATTATATTATATTTATAAAAAAAATTTTAAATCATTTTAATAAATTACTACATTTATCATATTGTATTTTTAAACAACTGGTTCTGTTTTTACAAAATGATGTTTAATGTATTTTTGGAGATTGAAATAAGATAGTTCTTCATTACCAGTTAAGTTAAGAAGTTTTGTTAATTTCTTATCTGGAATAATTTGTCTTTTATCTTCTTCTTTCCTTAGGTTATTATCAACAATATACTTATTAATCATTTTTGTTACTTCATTCCTTGCAACTTCTACTTTTTTATCAAGTCCAAGGAAAGTTGTCATTTCTTCTGAAAGAGCAGATGGCTTGGCAAAACCGCTTGGTTTCCTGTTTTGACGCTTTTTCTTATTCATTGTTTTATCATGATCTTTTAAGAGTTTTGTATAATTCTTTTGAACACCTTTTACATCTGTTTGGAGAGTTTTAAGTTGGGTCATTAAACCTCCAATTGTAGTTAGGAGAGAATCAAGACTTGTTGAGATATTATCCTCTAGTTTCAAATCTGTAACTACAGGTTCGCCATCTGTTGTAGATGGTTTAACTACAGGCGTACCTGGTTTCTGAACAACTGTCTCTTGCACGACAATTTCCGGTTCAGCAACTTCAGATTCAACAACTTGTGATTCAACAATTTCTGGTTCAGATTTTACAGTAGACTTCTTTGTAGACCTCTTCTTTTTTGCAACACTCTTAGAGGGACTCTTTTTGGTTTTGTTTTGAGTACGGGAACTTTTTGTTTTTGCCATTTTTATAAATATATATTTATATTATTTCTTTAAATCGTTTATCTTATTTTTTGATTAAATTACTAAAATTTTATGACGCAATATAGGATATTAATTAAATAAAAAATTTTTTAAAAAATATAATTTCAAAATTTAAACGTACATTTAAATTTAATTAAAAATTTAATTAAAAATTTAATTAAAATATTTTTCTATTAGATTTTTTAAAATTATTGAAGATTTATAATTTTTATTAAATTTATAATTTATATTAAATTTAATAATTAAATTACCATATTTAATCTTATTATTGTCTGAATACTTTATCCCTTTATTCTCATAAATTTTTGTAATTTTACTATTATTTAAATTTAATTTTTCATTTAATGTTATTTCATCATCAAAATATTTTATTATTCTTTTAATACCATATAAATATTCATATAGTGATATATTTAAATTATATATAACATCATATTTATCTAATTCTAAATTTTTATCAATTATATTAATTTTAATTATTATATCACCTCTTTTTTTTTCTAAATCTTCATCTCCTAGATCTTTGAATATATATTCATATTTGTAATTTAATAAAGATATATAAACATCTTCTTTATCTAAATATAATTCATTATTTTTCTTTTTTAACACTTTAATTGTTACTTTAATAACCTCATTATTAAATATTTGTTCTAAATTAATATTAAGTTTTATTATAATATCTCTTGTTTTTTCTATGTTTTGTTTTGCTTGATTTTCTTTATATTTTTTATATTCTTCTTTTTTTTCACATAAATATTTAAATAGATTCTTTATTATTTCAATATACATATTTAAATAAATTTTGAAATCTTCTTCTGATTTATAATCATTACCAATATCTATTTCTTCTAAATTGATTAAACGATTATAAGAATCTGTTATTTTAATAAAATCTTGGTAATCATTTAGATTATTCTTATCTGGGTGAAATTGTTTAGCTAATTTCTTATAAGTTTTTTTAATATCTTGTTTAGAAGCATCCATTCCTAGACCTAAATTTTTATAATCATTTAAATAATTCATTAATTATTAAATTTAAATTTAAATTTAAATGATTTTAATTAATTATTTATTAGATAATATTAATAAATATTATCCATTTTTTGAAAATAATATTATTAATAATATTACAAATAATAACAATTTTAGCATTAATCATTTACACTTATATGGAAGTTCCTACTCAATGAAGAACTATTATGTATATTGGTTAATTAATAAATTAACAAATAATTCAATTAAAAATGACTCTATTGAAATAAAAAATGAATCAATTAATATTAATAATACAAATATAGAGTTTGTAGTTTTGCAATCAAATACATTTATTGAATTTAATTTACATAATAATAATAATAATGATAAGCATATCATTAGTAATTATATAAAAAATATAATTTCTTGCAAAAGTTACCAAGAAAAACATATTATTATCTTGAAAGAATTTGATAAATTATCAAAACAATCATACATGGTACTAAGAAGAATAATGGAAGAATATTATAATAATGTCTTATTTATATTTGTATCTTCAAACATATCTAAAATTCCTGACTCTATTAAAAGTAGATGTATAAATATAAGATGCTCTGTTATGGAACCTAAAAATTTAAAGAATTTAATTATTAATATTATTAATGATTATAATGATGATAATTTAATTACAATTCAATTAAATACACGTGAAATAAATTCATTAATTAAAAAATGTGATAATGACATATATAAAATTCTATTAAATTTAGAATCACATTTATTAAATGATAATGAGTTTGTTTTCAAAGATAATCTATATATATTAATTAAGAAACAGTTAGATTATTTAAGAAAAACTAAAAACATAATAACTGTTCTTAGGAAAAATAGAGAATTTATATATAATCTAATATACTTCAATTATGATAACCAAAAAATTTTAGAAAACTTTCTTAAAATTTTATTATCTAAATTTGAGAAATATATTAATGCTGTAGAAATTATTAAATTAACTGCTGAAACAGAATATAATATTATAAAATCATCACGCGAATTTTACCATTATGAATTATACTTAACTAAAATTTATCAGATATTCCAAAAATCTTAATATTTAAATAATAAAATTATTACATATTTTTTATGTTTTTAATATTACTTTTAACAGCATTATTTGCAATTTTATCTTTTATTTCATTTGGAAGTCTTGTATGTTTTACATTATTTAATCCCTTAATATACTTTTTATAATTAGAACCAAAAATAATAATATAATTATATTCTTCTATACCATTATCATTAGAATTATATTTTTTAATATATGAATATCTCGTTGAAGATACATTAGAATTTGTATTATTATTTGAACCATATGGTTTTAAATCATTATTAATTTTATAATGTGTCATTCCCGCAAATGGATAATTTGAACCATATATTTTTAAACCATCTTTATTTAAAATTACATATTCTGCAGAATCTGAAACATTTTTAAAATTATTTTTTAATAAATATACAAAATCTAATATATTCATTATTAAACCAGTTGGTTGTCTTACGATTATACTATATTTTAATTTATTTTTAATAATATTATTATTATTATTAACCTTTCCCCAAGTATGAAACTCAATAGTCATTCCTGGAAATGTTTCTTGTATTTTATCATAGCTAGTAGAATTAAATTTATCATAATTTAATTTATATGTATTATATCTTTCCATTCTTTTTTCATAGAATTCCATATTATCTACATAATCTAAATTATTTTTTTTTGGTTTAACTGGTTTTTCCGGTTCATCTGGTTTTTCAAATATATAAGAAGTACCTTTAAATTCATCTGGATAATTACCATTTTTTTTTCTTTCTCTACCATACAACATCCAAGCTTTACTTTCACCATCTAATGCATATTGTGAATAATGTTCATCAATAGAATTAACTACATTGGTAAAATCTTTATATATTGTTTTTCTATTTTCTCCTAAAGTTTCTTTATTATTATAGCATAATTTTAGTTTAGAATTATAAAATCCATCCATTTTACAACCAATATCTGATTTTATTTCTTTACTTATTCCATCCTTTTTTTTCTCTATTTGATTACTAGTTTGATTATTAGATTGATTACTATTAATACCTCCTTTTTTCATCATAATTTTTTCATAATCACTAGTTGAAATTCTAATTGAACCTGTTTTCTTTGTTTTTTTATAACAATAACCCTTATTTGTTTTATAATACTCTGGCATTTTATTTTAATTAATATATTATATTAATTAATATATTATATTAATTAATATATTATTTTGGTAAAATAATAAAAATTTTAATAATATTATAAAATATAATATTATTAGAAAATTGTTCCTGTATTATAAATTGTTTTATTAAAAAACAATTTACCTTGTTCAATTTTTTCTCTAAATTTAGCTATCATATTTGATATTAATAAAGTAGCATTAATAATTTTTTTAGATTCATCAATACCTCTTTTTACTAAGAGTCTAAAAAATTTATTAGTTTCATCAAAATATAATTTATCACATTTTGTTATAATTCTTATATTCTCTATTTTATCTTTATTTTTAATTATTAAATTAAATAACACATTTTTAATTTCTTCATCATAATGTTCAATCGATATAACTTCTTCTTTTAAATGGTAATGATATTCGTATGTAACTTTGTTATTATTAATTTTATTGTTTGTTTTACTAGCATTTTCAATTATATCCATATTACCTTGATTTTTTTTTTGTAATATTTTACTTAATCTTTTATTGTTATTATCATTCTGAATTTGAGATTCTTTTTTATATTTATTATTAATTTCTTTTTCAACTTTTTTCATAATATTATCTATATTCTCTTCTTTCTTATTATTTTTGTTTTTTTTTAACTTATGTCTTTCTCTTTTTTGTCTTTTTCTTTCTTTCTTTGCTAATTCTTTCTTTACCAATTCTTCCTTTACCAATTCTTCCTTTACCAATTCTTCCTTTACCAATTCTTTCTTTACCAATTCTTCCTTCTCCCTGGATTTAACATCTTCCTCCCTGGATTTAACATCTTCCTCCCTGGATTTAACATCTTCCTCCCTGGATTTAACATCTTCCTCCCTGGATTTAAC
>Ga0209634_1002176_pt1 | contig 13887 bp, 21 predicted proteins | sample LinPmetageLP40_FD_184043 | JGI IMG/M metagenome (GOLD analysis project Ga0209634, IMG submission 184043) | Marine viral communities from the Pacific Ocean - LP-40 (SPAdes) (version 2) | ecosystem: Environmental > Aquatic > Marine > Oceanic | place: Pacific Ocean | collected 2010-08-26
AATAAAAAAGAAATAAAACCCTTAATAAAATGAATAAATTAATAGAAATGTTACGTACGTCTGCACAAGCAGATAAAGCAAAAGCTTTATTATCACTTGAATTATTAGGTGATAAAGCAGTAGGAATCGGAGACCATTCAACTGGAGATTATTATAAAAATGCTGAAGAAGCACTTGCTATGTTAGTTGATGCTGATGATAGATTAGCAACAATTGATAAATATTTTTCTTTAGAACAACAAATTAATGGGTGATTCAATTAAAAAATATTTTACAGATATGAGTGATAGAGAAATAATGAATGCTAAAGGAGGTTTAAAAACACCTAAATCCCCAACACATAAAAAAGCAATACCCCATTTAAATTCATCCCCAATAGAAATATTTGAACATGAATACCCAGAACTATCAAATGAGTTTAAAACTATACAAAATGAAATGTATGAGATGTTTGCTCGTAAACATATGGATTATGGGTTAAATAACATTGCTTTAGGCGGGGATATCGTTAATAACAGCGATGACAAAAAATTCTCACTAACTGGGTTATGTATTAGATTAACTGATAAAATATCACGTTTAAAAAACCTATTAATTAATGGTAGATCATTTGTTGAAGGTGAGGGTATGCAGGATACATTTATTGATATCGCCAATTATGGCATAATCGGTCTTTTAGTAGGTCGTAACAAATGGAAAAAATAGTTTGGCTAAAAAACTTCCTAGTATTGTAAAAGAGATTAGAAATAATCCTCCTAAAGAAATTAATTTCGCATACCAAAAAAATATATCATTTTCACAAATGTCTATATTTAGAAGTTGTGCCTATAGGTGGAAACTGCAGTATAAAGATAAAATTAAAAGATTCAATTCTTCTATTCATACTGTGTTTGGAACAGCAGTACATGAAGTAATGCAACATTATTTAGATGTAGCTTATGATAATTCATTTGCCCAGGCTGATCGAGATATTAACATGGAAGAATTCTTCCAAGAAAAATTCATAGGAGAATATCAAAAACAATATAAATCCAATAAAAATGAACATTTCTCTTCAGCAGAAGAAATGAGAGAATTTTTTGAAGATGGAGTTGCTATATTAGATTGGTTTAAGAAAAAACGTAGTAGGTATTTTAATAAAAAAGGTACATACTTAGTGGGTTGTGAAATACCAATCGTAATATCACCAAATAAAATGTATAATAACGTTTTATATATGGGGTATTTAGATGTTGTCACATACCACGAACCAACAGAAACATTTAAAATTATCGACATAAAAACCAGTACTAAAGGCTGGAATTCTTATGATAAAAAGAATGAAGACAAACATTTCCAACTTATTCTATATAAGAAATTCTTTTCAGAACAATATGGAATACCCTTGGATAAAATTGAAATTGAATTTTTAATTGTAAAAAGAAAAGTATTAGATTGGGATGATGATAAAATTCTATCACCACATCAAGCTTATAGAGTGCAACAATTTATACCACCTAGTGGAAAAATTAAAATAAATAGAGCTAATAATGCTGTTAATGATTTTATAACAGAATGTTTTAGTTCAAGTGGAAAAATTAAAGAAATAAATTACCCAAAATCACCCTCTAAATGGAATTGTACGTTTTGCCCTTATGGAGAAGATAAAGAATTATGTGGAGCAAAAGCACATTTTTAGTAGTACTTATATATGTATAATAAACGTTTTAAAAAATAAAGATTATGACAAACAAAAAACCAATGACACTAACTAGTGTTAAAGTCAAAAGCGATTTATTCGAGAATTTTAAAATTGAATGTGTAAAGCGTAAATTTTCTTTCCAAAAACTTGCCGACCGTAGTCTGTTTTTGTATCTTACTGATGAAAATTTTCGTAAACAAATTACAAATCAAATTAACCTCGAAATAAAAGAAAATGAATAAAGACTTTAAGTATATCCCTAAGGATAAAAGAAAAAAGATATTATTAATATGTGATGATATTAGAGTACATTCTGGGGTTGCAACTGTAGCTAAAGAAATAGTATTTGGTACTTGCCAACATTTTAATTGGGTACAAATGGCGGGAGCAATTCAACACCCCGAAAAAGGAAAACGATTAGATTTATCCCAAAGTACTAATCAAGAAGTAGGTATTGATGATTCGTCCATTATGTTATATCCTGTGGATCATTATGGTAACGCAACAATTTTACGTGAATTAATATCATTAGAAAAACCAGATGCTATATTTTTAGTTACGGATCCAAGATATTTTACTTGGGTATTTGGTATGGAATCTGAAATAAGAAAACAAATTCCTATTACTTATTTAAATATATGGGATGATTACCCAGCTCCAATGTTTAATAAACCATATTATGAGGCTTGTGATTTATTAATGGGTATATCTAAACAAACGGTTAATATTAATAAATTAGTATTAAAAGGACATGAAGGGAATAGAATATTTAAATATATCCCACATGGTAAAAATAAAGATATTTATTATCCAATAGAAAAATTTGATGATGAATTTAAAAAATTTAAAAAAGAATTATTTAGGGGTAAAGATCCTAAGTTTGTAGTTTATTTTAATTCAAGAAATATTAGAAGAAAACAAATTCCTGATACAATGATGGCTTTTAGATTATTTTTAGACTCTCTACCCAAAGAAGAAGCTAAAGGATGTTATTTAGTTCTAAAAACTGAAATGGTAACAGACCCTGGAACTGATCTAGATGCCGTTAGAGAATACTTATTAGGTGAAAATTATTTAGAAAATGTTATTATATTAGAAAATAAATTTTCGGAAAAACAACTAAATTATTTATGCAATATTGCAGATATTCAAGTATTAATTACTTCCAATGAAGGTTGGGGATTAACATTAACTGAAGCAATATTATCAGGAACACCTATTATAGCTAATACAACAGGTGGGATGCAAGATCAAATGAGATTTGTAGATGAAAATGGAAAATGGTTTACACCTAGTTCTGATGTGCCTTCTAATCATAGAGGTACTTACAAAGAACATGGTGAATGGGCATTTCCAGTATACCCATCTTCAAGATCAATACAAGGTTCACCTCCAACACCCTACATTTATGATGATAGATGTAATTTTGAAGATGTTACTGAAAGATTAAAAGAAGTATATTCTTTAAGTAAAGATGAACTTAAGGCTAGAGGGTTAAAAGGTAGAGAATGGGCTATCAGTGATGAAGCAGGATTTACTTCTGCTCATCAAGGAAAAAGAGTAATAGAAGCATTAGATGAATTATTTGATACTTGGGTTCCAAGAGAAAAATATGAAGTAATTAATACTAATGAATACCAAGGAGAATTTCTAACACATAAAATAATATATTAATGAATAAACCAAGATTTGTAATATCATGTCCATTTGACACTTACTCAGGATATGGAGCAAGAGCTAGAGATTTTATAAAAGCAGTTATACAATCAGATAAATACCAAGTTGAATTATTATCTCAAAGATGGGGAGATACATCATGGGGTTTTTGTAAAGATCATCCTGAATGGCACTTCTTACTTAATTATTTAGCTAAGAGAGAATGGCAACAACAAGGAAGGCCAGATTTATGGATGCAAATTACTATCCCAAATGAATTCCAGGCTGTAGGTAAATTTAATATTGGGTTAACTGCAGGTATTGAATCTGATTCCACTAAACCAGAATGGATTGAAGGATTAAATAGAATGGATTTAAATTGGGTTTCTTCTGTTCATGCAAAAACTGTGTTTGAAAAAGCAGTATTTGATAAAATGGATAAGAGAACAAATAAATCTATCGGTAAAATACAATTACAGAAACCAATTGAAGTATTATTTGAAGGAGTAAACTTAGATATATATAAACCTTTAAATAAAGGAGAAAAAAATAATTTTGATTTGTCTTCAATAAAAGAATCCTTTTGTTACTTATTTGTAGGACATTGGATGGGGGGTGAATTTGGTCATGACAGAAAGAATGTAGGAGTTTTAGTAAAAAACTTTTATGAAGCTTTTAAAAATAAAAAAGGAATAAAACCAGCTTTAATATTAAAAGCATCAGTTGGTACTTCTTCATATATGAGTAGAGAATCTATTTTAAAAAAGATTGCTAAGATTAGACGTTCAATAAATTCAAAAGATTTACCAAATATTTATTTAATTAATGGTGAGTTTAATGATAGTGAAATTAATGAGTTATATAATCATCCAAAAGTAAAAGCAATGGTTTCAGCTACTAAAGGAGAAGGATTTGGTAGACCTTTATTAGAATTTACTACAACAGGAAAACCAGTATTAGCTTCTGGTTGGTCAGGTCATATAGATTTTTTAAACCCATCGTTTACAACATTATTACCAGGTGTTTTAGAACCTGTTCACCCTTCAGCTGCTAATAATTGGCTAACTAAAGAATCTAAATGGTTTCAAATAGATGGTCAACGTTTACAAAAATCATTTAAAGATATATTTAAAAAATACAAAGAATATAGTATAAAAGGTAAGCAACAAAAACATTATACTAAAACTAACTTTAGTTGGGGTAAGATGGCGGAATTAATTAAAGAAAAATTTAATGACACCAATTTAATACCAGAATCAGCAGTACAAGTATCATTAAATTTACCTGAATTAAATTTACCTAAACTACAAAAAGTAAAATAATGAATTTTGACGAACTAAAAGAATGTACTAGATGTGGGTCTGATGCCTGCTATAGTCAAGAAGTAACTAAAGACATCACAATTGAAATGTGTTATGGGTGTGGTTTTCAACATAATTCTTTAATGAAAAAGGATTCGGAATTCCTTAAAGAACAAATGGAAATACTCCCTGAACTATACAAAGAATTGTTAGATGAAGAAGAAGGAAATGGAAAAATCTGGATGCCCTCAACTATTAATGTAGAGGATAAAGGAATGGTATTTGCAAACGGTACAAGTAGAGATGAATGGACTTGGTCATCAGTAAAAACAATTCCGGTTACAAAGGAAGAAGAAGAAAAATATAAAGGAGCGAAGCATAGAGCAGATATGACAACTTTAAGACATTTTAAAGAACGTGATTTTATAGGAGCTCTTTCTTATATTGGAATATTACCAGAATAGATATGAAAATAAGTTATGCAATAACGGTGTGTAATGAGTTTATTGAAATACAAAAACTCATCCCTTTCTTATTAAAAAATAAAAGACAACAGGATGAAATAATTGTTCTTTATGATCAAAAAAATGGTAACGAAGAAATAGCATCTTATCTAAGACAGCATAGTAAATTACCTAACTTTCAATTTTGGAGAGGATTAGATTTTAAAGGACATTTTGCTAATTGGAAAAATAAGCTAACGGAATACTGTGGGGGAGATTATATCTTTCAAATTGACGCTGATGAATTACCAAATAAGATTTTAATTCAAAACTTACCTTCTATAATTGAATCTAATCCTGATAATGAAATATATTTAGTACCTAGAATTAATACTGTAGAAGGTTTAACTGAAGAACATATCCAAATGTGGGGATGGAAGGTAAATGATGAAGGGTGGGTTAATTGGCCTGATTATCAATGGAGAATTTGGAAGAACATACCAAGAATTAAATGGAAAAATAAAGTACATGAAGTATTAGATGGTCATAAATCATATGCTGCATTACCCTCTCAAAAAGAATATGCCTTATATCATCCTAAAGATATTTTAAAACAGGAAAAACAAAATTCTTATTATAATACTTTATGATAAAAAATAAAATAACAATATCAATTGATGACATACACCCAGAAGAAGGATGGGGTATATGGGGAGATGAATGTATGGAATATTTAGCACTTCTTAATAAAGAATTTGGTGCTAAGTTTACTTTATTTATACCTTCTAATTATCATGGCACTAATAAACTATCAGAAAATAAACCTTGGATAGATTGGCTTAAAACTTTTGATTATTTTGAATTAGCTGCTCATGGACATTACCATTCATGTGAGAGAGAAGATATAGGTGAATGTGAATTTTGGGAGCTAAATACAGAACAAAAATCTAAGAATAGAATTAGTTTAATGTTAAAAGAATGGGAAGCTGTAGGACATAAACCAGAAGGATGGAGAAACCCAGGTTGGTTAGGTAATCCCCTAGCTATTAAAGAATTAGGCAAACATTTTAAATACGCAGCCATACATTATGAACATAATCATGATAACAAGTGGTTATGCGAAACATTTTATGGGGCTGATGGTATTAATACAACTGATATTAAAATTCATAATGATAATATGATAATGTTTCAATCCCACATAGCTGGGGATTGGAATGATAATGTATGGAATAAAACTAATTATGAACAAATGAGAGTATCTCTTAAACATTTATCTAAGATGAATGTGGAATATAAAACACTATCAGAATGTCTATAGCATTTTTTACGGAAATGGGTTTTAAAGGTAAAATTCCTAGGAATCATAATAATATGAGAACTGAATTTGCTTGGATGGTAGCTTTAAATGCAGATCATTATCATATTAAAGATATCCCCAATAAAAAATATGATTTAGGTATAACAATAATCCCTAAAAACAACCCAGAATTTAACATAGAATCTCTAAAACAATATTGTACTAAAGTAGCAGTTATGCAAGAAGGGCCTCATTGGTATTTTCAAGATTATACTCTAGATAAACAAATTAATTATTTTAATGCTTTAACATCCGCTGATATAGTTTTTGCTCATAATAAAGCAGATAAAATTTATTATGAAGGATTAACTGATCATAAAGATATTAGGGTAATGAAATCTCTTATGATTGATGATGCAGTTGGGGTAATAAAAGATGTTAATAGAAAAGGAGTTATTATTGGAGGTAATTTTGTAAATTGGTATGGAGGTTTTGATTCATATATGGTAGCGAATAGCCAATTTGATAAAATAACAGCACCAACAATGGGTCGAAAGCAAGAAGGAGAAGAGCAGTTATTATCTTTATTACCTTATATGACTTGGAAAGAATGGATACATAAATTAAATAATTTTAAAATTGGAGTACATTTAATGAGAACACATGCCGCTGGTACCTTTGCTTTGAATTGTGCTTATTTAGGAATACCTTGTATAGGATATAAAGGATTAGACACTCAGGAATTATGTCACCCTAATTTAACAGTAGAAATTGGTAATTTAGGACATGCTAAAGAATTAATAAAAGAACTTAATAATAATAGTGAGTTTTACAATGAATGTAGTAAGATGGCTAAACATAATTATAAAGAAAGGTATCACGAATCAAAATTTAAAATATGAAAATATTAGTAACAGGTGGAGCGGGATTTATTGGAACTAATTTAATTAAAAGATTATTACAAGAGGGACATGAAGTAACTAGCATTGATAATTATAATACAGGATTAAAATCAAATCACCAAAAGGGGTGTGAATACCTATCTAGAGATATTAAAACAATGGTTAGTTATGTTAATATTAATCCTGATGTTGTGTTTCATATGGCCGCAATTGCACGCATACAACCATCATTTAAAAACCCAAGAGATTATTTTACTAATAATGCTAATGGTACTTTAAATGTAGTAGATTGGTGTGCTAAAAACGGAGTTCCAATTATATATGCTGGTAGTTCTTCTAAACATAGTGGAAGGTTTAAAAATCCATATACATTTTCTAAAGATATAGGAGAAGATATTATTAAATTATATGAAACTCACTATAATCTTAAATCTACAATAACACGTTTTTACAATGTATATGGGCCATATCAATTAACTGAGGGTGGGTATACTACATTAATAGGTCGTTGGTTAAATAACATAAAAAACGGCATACAGTGTGAAATTTATGGTGATGGTGAGCAACGTAGAGATTTTACTCATGTAGATGATATTATAGATGCTTTAGTTTCAATTATGGATGGTAAACATTATGGTTATGATTTTGAATTAGGTAGAGGAAAAAATATATCAGTAAATGAAGTAGCTAAAATGATGGAAATAACCCCAATCTATAAAGATGCAAAACCAGGAGAAGCAAGACACACACTTAATTTAGATAAAACAGCTAATACAATTTTAGGTTGGACCCCACAAAGAGAATTATTATATTATTTAAATAAATAGCTATGGAACAAGAAACAAACCCCAATTTAAAACAAGTTACAAAAGTATCAGATAATACTGCTATTGAAGAATTTAATAGATTTACATACCCAGCATCTTCAACATCTATTGATAGGTATGTATTTGCTAATACTTGGACTAAAAATAAAAAAGTACTAGATGCTGCTACAGGGCAAGGTTATGGAGCAGGAATATTATTATCTTTAGGGGCTAAAAGTGTTTATGGAATTGATACAGATGAAAAAGCAATAGAAATAGCAAATAATTTACTTCAATCTCCAAAAGCAAAGTTTAAAGTATGTGATATATTTGATCTTCAAAAAGATTTTAAAGAAAAAGAGTTTGACGTTTGTGTTTCACTAGAAACATTCGAACATCTACCTCCTGAAAAAATTGATGATTATTTACAATCTATAAAAAATGTAACATCTGAAACTTTAATAATATCAACCCCACAAAGAAAAACAAAAGAATGGGTTTATGATGGAGGAACACATTTATATGAATATAGCCCTACAGAATTTATAGAAATATTAAATAGAAACTTCCCTAATGATATTGTAGGTGGGTTTGGTATTATAGAACACCCAATGAAATCAAACCATCCAAATTTTGAATACCAATGGGGATCAAATATAACCTCAAATCTATCAGAAGCTTGGGTAATGGTAGGAGTAATTACTTTAAAGAAATAAACATGAGTAAAATAACATTTGTAATACCAAGTAGGAATAATTTAGAATTTTTACAATTAGCATATAAATCTATTAAAAATTTAGATACTAAACATGAAATATTAGTATTAAATGATGCTAGTACAGATGGTACTCAAGAATGGATTGATAATCAAAATGATACAGATTTGATCACTTTTCATAACCCAGGACCAGAAAGAATTGGTATTGTTGGTATGTTTGATAAAGGGATTGAAATGGCTCGTACTGATATTATTATGGCGTTTCATGCTGACATGGTGGCATGTAGGGATTTTGACAAAAACATCCTAAAACATTTAAAAAAGGGAACAATAGTAACGGGAACCAGGGTAGAACCACCTTTACATCCTGATGGGCCAGAAAAGATACTTAAAAATTTTGGGATTGAAGCAGATGAATTTAATTTAGATACTTGGTATAAGGAAAGTGAAGAACTTAAGGAAGATAAAACAACAGAGGGTATATTTGCACCCTGGTGTATGTATAAAGAAGATTTTTTATTAATAGGAGGACACGATGAATTATTTGCCCCACAATCTAAAGAAGACTCAGATTTATTTAATCGTTTTTATTTAAAGGGTTATAAATTTGTTCAACCTTGGGATGCTTTAGTATACCATTTTACATCTAGAGGATCAAGGTTTAATAAACATTCTGGGGGAGCAGCTGGTAAAAATAGTGAAGAATGGGTTCAAACCACTACTAAAAATATGAAAAATTTTATTCGTAAGTGGGGGAATGTAGTTAAACATGATACGTTAATGAAACCTATAATTACACCTAAATATAATATTGGTATAATTATAAAAAATTGTAACGATTCTTTAATACAAGCTTTAGAAATATGGTCAAGCACTTTATATGTTGATTGTGATTATAAAAACTATATTAAGAATGAACAGGTAAATACTATTATAGATTTAAATGATCGTATAAAACCTTATGATAATGAAAAAAATTGTGAAATATTAGTTAATATAGATGGTACTACTTTTGCCCAAGAAGACTATAAAATTATAATGCAACTTTCTGATATTATAAAAGATAGTGGTAGTATAGGAAAGTTTCAACTAAATAATATTAGTGTAGAAATTATAAAAATGAATGAGTACCAAAAAGAATTAATTAAATTATGAATATAGGAATAATAGGTCAAGGGTTTGTTGGTAATGCTATTTATCAAAGATTTAAAAATTATTATAACGTACTAACATTTGATTTAGAAGAATCTAAAAGTAATTCTCCTAAAAATGGTTTATTTGATTGTCAAATTATCTTTCTCTGTTTACCTACACCAATGAATAAAGATGGGTCTTGTCATGTTGATATTGTTGAACAAGAATTAATGGGGTTAAATATTTTTGCTAAAGAAAGTATAGTAGTAATTAAATCAACAGTTCCTCCTGGTAGTGTAGAAAATTGGAATTCAAGATTTAAAGATATTGACATTGTATTCAATCCAGAATTTCTAACTGAGGTTAATGCCGTTGAAGATTTTAATAAAACTACTAGAATAATTTTAGGTGGACCAAGAAAAGCAACTACTTTGCTTAAGAGAATATATAGTAAGGTGTTTGCACATGCTCATATAGTAAAAACAGGATCAACACATGCAGAGATGGTAAAATATGTAACTAATACTTTTTTAGCTACTAAAGTATCTTTTGCTAATGAAATTTATCAAATATGTGAGGGTTTAAATTTAGATTATGATAAAGTAATAGAATATTCTACATTAGATAAAAGATTGGGAAAATCCCATTGGCAAGTACCAGGACCAGATGGAGATTTTGGTTATGGGGGTCATTGTTTACCTAAAGATGTTAGAGCCCTAATAAATGTTGCTGAAAATGCTGGAGTATTTCCTGAAATATTAATAAGTACTAATGATAAAAATAATGAAGTACGTAATAATAAAGATTGGGAAGATATGAAAGGCCGAGCAGTTATTTAAAATATCCACACAAAAACTAGGATACCACATAAATAGTTCGTATATTCACGCCTAATTTAAAAAGGTTATATATTTATGCGACAGACTATTAAAACCCCCCGTAAAGTGAAAATGATTCAATGTATTAAATGTCAAGAGGACATGCCACAACTTAGATTAACCCAATATGGTTATAAAGTATGTGTAAATTGTTCAACAGTAGGTACTAAAAGAGGAATACCAGTAATGAGAGGAACAGGTGACCATACATGGACTGAAACTATTATTATGGAAGAGGATCAATATCAAGATTTTGTTTTAGCAACGGCTATTGAGCGTGGTGATACAAAAGCAGCTAAAGCCGAAATGTTAAATATGGAAACTGAAGATAAAAATCTGCAAGGCCCATTTAAAATAATTAATAATATGGATAAAGATAGAAGCTAATGCCTAAGGCAAAACCACTATCTAAGGAACAAATTGTAGCAGCCCAAGCAAAAACAAAATCTAATATGGCTGCTGCAAGGTACCTTCATATATCATATCAACACTATAAAAAGTGGGCTAAGCTATATAAATTATTTGAGGGTCATAAAAACCAAAGTGGTAAAGGTATACCTAAATTTTTAAATAATGGTAAAAAAGATCCTGCGTTATTAGATATAATTGAAGGTAGAGTAAATGCTGCTTCATTTTCCCCTGCTAAAATTAAATATAGACTTATAGAAGAAGGTTACTTATTAGAAGAATGTTCAATATGTAAATTCCAAGAACGTAGGGTAATGGATTATAAAATGCCATTATTATTACATTTTAAAGATAATAATAAGTCTAATTATAGTAAAGAAAACACAGAATTATTATGCTATAACCATTATTTCTTAACTGTAGGTGATATTTTTACAGAAAAAGATGTTAAACAAATAGAATCGTCTCAAGAACATTATGGTACTACTGATAAAGTAGAATGGGAAGTTGATGATTATCATTTGCAACGTTTAAAAGAATTAGGATTAGATGGAGATGAAGATGATCCTAACCAATATATTTCTAGAATATGAAAAAAGCAAAACGAACAAGATCAATAGATAAAAAGTATTATAAAATAATTACAGATTATGATAAACAAAAGTCTAAACATTTAGAAAAACTAACTGATAAAATCCTTAAGCAGGATGAAAAAGCAGAACAATTAAAATCTAAAACAATAAAAGGTAATTTTTTAAAAAATTTTTAATTATGAAAAAATTAGATAGTATAACAACTGTATTATTATTTGCATTAGGATTATTTTCATTAATGGCGTTTACAACCTATAGAGCCACTATTGTTCCAATTGAACCTTTAAAATCACAACCAATTGCTAAAATATTAATTGAAAATACTTTAACTGTAGATTCTATTGAGTTAGAGTTAACATCGCATCAACAATTTTTAGATGCTATGGGACATAGAGAATCAAGTAATAATTATAAAGCAGTTAATAAATATGGTTATATGGGTAAATACCAATTTGGTAAATCAACCCTAAAAACATTAAAAATAAATGTATCTAAATCAGAATTTATTAATAATCCTGAATTACAAGAACAGGCAATGCATAAATTACTTCAATATAATAAAAAGAAACTTAAAAAGTACATTGAAAAATATAGTGGAAAAATAATAAATGGTATATTAATAACTGAATCTGGATTATTAGCAGCTGCTCATTTAGGAGGTGCTGGTAGTGTTAAAAAATGGTTTAGAACAGGTAAAGTAAGAAGAGATGGTAATGGGGTAAAAATTACTTCTTATATGAAGCGATTTTCTGGGTATGATTTATATTTATAATAAAAAATCATGGCAAGAATTGTTTTAGGTACTTATATACCAAATAAAAGAAAAAAACGACCTGGGGTTCATTCAAAAAATAATAATAGTAATAGCAAAAACAGTAAAAATTATGTCAAAGCATATAAGGGGCAAGGTAAATAACCAACCATTAAATACAATAGCATTCTTTAGTCAAATGACTGACGAAGATTTTATTGCTGTACACAATGCAGGGCAATTAAAAAATTTATGTCAAGCCTTAGCTTTAGACTTACAACCTAAAACCAATGAAAAAGATCACTCTTACTCAGCATGAATGGTATGATTCATTAAAAGTTCCTACACCACATAGGAATAGGAAAAAATACTATAAAAAAATAAAACATAAGAAAAGCGGCAATCAATTTGGTTGCCGCAATAATTTTTCGTATATTCACGTATAAATAAAGGTTATATTATGGCATTATGGGAATTTACAAATTTAAACAAACACGGAAATTACAGGACTAGAATTATTTACACTAAAGGTGCATTAAGTATACCTGGTAGTGGATTTGGTCCATCTGTATTTGCAAATCGATTTAAATACAAACATAAACATGAGGTATTACCACCTGGATTAATAAAATTAAAGGGTAAAACATATCTTACTCCGTCTTGGAAGGAAGTATTACCTGAAACTGAATTAAGTGATATTGAATGGATTAAACCCAAACCTAAGGTTAAACAAGAACCAATAGTTGTAATGACTGTTAGCAGTAGTAACGCAGATAAAACGTATAAAACGGTATATTATCCAGATTCAGGTAAGTTTCATTGTAATTGTCCAGGTAGATGGAGAGCGTTTGATGGTAAATGTAAACACATAAAATCACTAGAAAAAAAGTAAATATATGATAGAATTGACAAATTTTATAGAAGCGATGCGCGCTACAAGTAGTGCTACTGAAAAAATACAAATTATTAAGGACGCTGATAGACATATTCATAATGTACTAGAATATGTTTATAACCCATTTAAACAATATCATGTTACTAGTAAAACTTGTATTAAAAATAAGGATAAGATTACTAAAAGTAATTATAGTTTATTTGAGTTACTTGATAAATTAACCAATAGGGAATATACAGGACATGAAGCCATAGGTTTAATAAATGGGATGGCTGAAGGTAAATTTGATCCTTATATTTATAAAATTATAGATAAAGATTTAGGTATTAGAGCGGGTGATTCAATTATCAATAAAGCAGTACCTGGGTTAATACCTACATTTAAAGTTGCATTAGCAAAAGAATATGATGATAAATGTGAT
>Ga0209634_1002177_pt1 | contig 13883 bp, 9 predicted proteins | sample LinPmetageLP40_FD_184043 | JGI IMG/M metagenome (GOLD analysis project Ga0209634, IMG submission 184043) | Marine viral communities from the Pacific Ocean - LP-40 (SPAdes) (version 2) | ecosystem: Environmental > Aquatic > Marine > Oceanic | place: Pacific Ocean | collected 2010-08-26
CAAGTCTCATAGCATCTTTACCAATAGCTATGATTTGATTTCCACCTGTATTAGCGCCAAGAACATCCGCTCCAATACCTACATTTTGATTATTACCATCATCAAGCAATCCAACATCGTGTCCGATAAAAATAGAACCAAAAGCCATAGTTTTTACATTGAAACCACCATTACCAGCACCGCCACCAGTGGGAGCACCAGGCCAAACCTGAGAGCCGTATTCAGCATCAATAGTTCCGTGTTTAAGGGTTAATTGACCGAATGATGCAGATGAAGCAGCTGAACCACTTATTAATCCATTGGTCTTTGTAGATATAATATCAGTAGCAAATACGGTATTTGTCGCAGCTACTGCAATTCTTTGTGTTCCACCGGTTGATATTCCTAAATTATCCGCACCTATTCTAAAAATACCAGTATTGGTATCACCTGTAAATGAATATACTGGTGCTGAAGCATTTCCACTACCAATATTAATGGGAACGGTTGATGTCAAAACAGTTGTTGATAAAGATAACCTATTATCACCACCTGTATCAAAACCCATTGTGGTATCAGTTAACTCTATCTTTGTATCACCACCGGATGCATCATCACCTATTTCATCAACTAAAATTACTCCTACATTTGAAATATTATTATCGGATAAATCTAAAGTTCCACCAATTGTTAAATTACCTTGAACCTTATCAGCTACAACTAAAGAGCCAAACGAACCGGTTGAGGTTGCTGAACCACTTATTGAACCAATAACTTCTAAAGCAACACCAGGACTACTTGTGCCGATGCCGATATTACCTGATTGTGAAACAGTTAAAACTTCCGTTGTTCCATTATCGTTTAATAAAGATAATCTCCCATCGGTTTGTAGTTTAAACTGCATATCTTTATTTGCACCTGTTTCTTTAAATAAAAGAAATGGAGCTGAATCATCTAATTGTATATCCCCTACGACATGAAGTTTAACAGCAGGACTTACGGTGCCGACGCCTAAAAGGTTAGAATTATTAAGTGTAAGACCTGTAGTTGAATTACCTTGAGTAAATATTTTTATGATGGAACTTTCTAAATTATTGATAAAAAATTCAGCCCCATTTAATCCAATTCTAGTTCCATTAGAAGTTCCTGTACCAGTTGTGGAGTTATGAAATCTTAACTTGTTATCTACACCACTAACCTCATATAAATCTAAGGCACTTGATGGACTTGTTGTGCCTATGCCTAACTTATTAGCAATACGACCATCACCAAACGAACCGGTTGAGGTTGCTGAACCACTTATTTTATAATTAGCTCCTACAAATTCAGTAGTAGCACTATCAATTATTTGTCTTAGTCCACCATCAGTATATAATGCAAATTGATCACTACTATGATTATAACTTAATATTCCAGCATTAGACGCATCATTAAAAAATAATTCTGAGTAAGTAGTGCTTATTATATCAAGTCTAGCATCTCCAGGAGGTTTAATTTGTAATCTACCAAACGAACCGGTTGATGTTGCTGAACCACTTACTTTTACATTGGCAGTTGGAAATTCAATCGCAGCTTCGGAAACTGTCATTCTTATAGATGTAGATGAACCAGCTCCAAAATTCATTTTATCACCATTATGCACATAGTTAATAAAACCAATATTAGTTCCTTGATCTAAAAATTTTATCAAGGCACTTCGATTAGAAGCACCTGTATCGAAATGTAATTGTGGATCACCACCAGTTGCCGAATCAATTAATACAGTTGGATCTGCTACGGCACTCCTACCAACATCAAGTATTGCATTGTCATATAAAAGTGTATCTGTGATTTGTAATCTACCAAACGAACCGGTTGAGGTTGCTGAACCACTTATTAGAGCCATATCTTTTATTTGAGTAGCTCCATCACCAGTAATGTCCCCATTTGCAAAGATAGTACCCGTAAATGTACCACTACTAGAAAATGTTACACCACCACCATTAGCAATAGTAACTCTATCACTATTATTTGTGACAAACCTCATACTACCATCGTGATTGTAAAATCTTATTCTTCCTTTATTAGTATCTGCAGCATCACCAAACATTACACTAGAATAATTTGAGTCACCAGAAAGAATTGAAATACCTCTATTTCCACTACCTTCAATAATTAAATCATCTGAATTAGAATCAGCAGTTCCAATGCTTGATGCTCGTAAATGAATTAAAGACGAACTAATTAATAATGAACCTGTAAATTGATGTGTGTCATCTGCTGGCGTGTCTCCAAATATAGTTGAACCACTAAGAGACTGATATTCTATGGAAGTGACTGATGATGATACAATAAAGTTTTGAGCAATTATATCTCCACTGGATACCAAGTTAGCTACATTTAATGTAGAACCACTCACAACATTATTTATAGTATCAGAAGTTATTTTATGTCTATGATTTCCTTTTGCAAACTCTCCAACATTCCCATCAAAGGCAGTAAATCCTATATCTTCTGGATCTGCAGTATATGGTTGTAATGCAGGAGCACCAAGAGTTCCAGCAACTTGACTATCATTTGTAAAACTTTCTCGGTTAATAGCACTTCCAAAACTAGATACCCCACTACCACCTCTAAACTCAATACCACTAGCATCCATTTTTATAAAACTATCTTCTGAATTATAAATTAATAATCCTTGATCCGTTAATTCAACTTTTCTTTGATTACTTCGTAATGAAAAATTATCCCAAGTTATTTCTGTTTCAGGATATTCTGCTACTGTACTTCCTTTAACAGTTTTTGTAAATTTTTTACCTTTTAAAGCAGCAGGTATTGTTCCTTTATCACCAACATACAATGGTTTTTCTACTGTAAATCCCAAGTCATCATTTATAGAACCAGTCATTACTACTTTTATAAAACTAGCTGCTTCAGGCAATTCAGCACTAGCACCAAAACTATTATATTGTCCAGTTCCTAAAAAGTATTCACCATACCCATTTGATGCCGTAAAGGCATTTGCTGGTAAAAATGGAATAAATCCAGTTGAACTAGATCCACTATATTCTAATCTAAAATATTGAGGTCCTAAAGCCCTATCTTTTCCAGCTCCACTAAATGAAGAACTAAAACGAGCTACTGAACTAAAACTTAATGTTTCTCCTGCTGTAAAGGAAGAAGTTATTGTTTGGATTATTTCATATTGATTACTTCCAGAATAATTATCAGTTCCACTTGGTATTACAACATCTAAAGTTACATCACCACTTACAGCTTTGTCTTGATCAGTATAACTACTTCTATCGGTTAAACTTATTGAAGTAGCTCCAAGTGTAGAAAAAGACCAACTTAAAATATTAGAGCCTGATCTAATATTTCTTCCAGCATCTAATGTTTGGTCTTCAAAACTTCCATTTTCTATATATTGTGCCCCACCACCTATCTGTATAAAAGAACCTGATTTTACAGATACTCTTTCTGTACCACCAGCATCTTTAATATTTAATCCAGGAGTTGCAGAATTTAATTCTATAGTATCAGCTGCATCAAATATTCTACCGGTATCAACACTCCACCCACCAATTGAAGCCGATACAAATCTAGCAAAACCACCCACATCGATACTTGAACTAGAATTAGCTCTAGTTGATGCCGTTCCACCAATAGTTGCAGGAGTTCTAATTTCATTTGCAGTAAAAGTTCCTTGAACAACTAATTCATCGTCTACAAACTGAAGATATTGTGCACTATCTTTATCACCCAATAAAATATTACTAGCAGTAACATTACCCTCAGGTGTTAAGTGAAAAGCTGAAGAACTTATTTCTACATTTCCACCTGATCCGCTTATAAATTGGGTATTTTCAGAACCTACAAAAAATGTATTAGCTTTAATTTCTAATAAACTTGGATTACTCCTAAATCTAAATGAACCGCTTCCCTTTCCACCATGTAATTCTAATCCAACCCCATCATATACATCACCACTGCCAGGTAATACCGAACCACTAAAGAACATCACACCAGCGCTACCACTACCAATACTAGCACTTTCAAATCCTGTATAATCTACAGTTTTTAAGAAAGCACTATTTTTACCCGATTGTTCAAATCCCTTACCAACTGCATTACCAGTAAACACAGAACCTTTAATTAAATTATCTTCCTTTTCTATAAATGTAGGTGAACCTTCAAATTCTATAAAAGATGATGTTACCTCAACTATTTCACCTTGTCTATCTTCATCTAAATATTGTGCTAATTGTTTTGATGGACTTAAAAATCTTAATCTAAATTTTACAGGTGTATCTCTTCTAAATTGTTTTGGTGTTATTATCTTAGTTGTATTGGTTATTGGATTTAAACCAGAAGTAAGAGTTTGACTATTTGTTTCAAACGAACCACTTGTTAATGGATATGATGTTATCACATCAAAATCATCTGTTTTAGATTTTTGTTCGTTGTATGCTAATTCTACAGATTCAATTTTTCCACCGTTAGTTTCTAAATCCGAAAGAGTTACATTAATAAAACTTCTTTTAAATACCGTATCACTATCATCAAAATCAATGCTTTCACTTACAGATAAATTAGTTTGTATATCGGATGGTTTTGCTAATACTAATGGTGATGTGTTTGGGAAATCTTTTCGTATATCGTAAGTAAAAGAAGTTCTTACATTATATATACCTTTCCATTCATTTGGTATTTCTTCACCATTTAACTCACCCATTACATTTAGGAAAGCAGGTCCGTCAGCAATCTCGTCTGCCGTTCTTAATGGATCTTTTTTAATCCAAATAAATCCATTACCAGCGCCACTTAATTCTTCTATATCTATAAGGTTAGAAAATATTACAGTTCCACGAGAATCAACAAACTCAAAAACTATATTAGATAAGTTTTTAAGAAGTGGTTTACCTTCAGGATCATTAAAGGTTATAGAAAAAGAATGTTTACCATAACTTAGGGTACTTGGTAAACCAGTTACACTAAAGTAAATAGTATCGTTATCCTTTGTTTCAAGGAATACATCTTTCTTTTTGAGGTCGAGTACCTGACTAAATAGTTCTGCCATATCAGTAATAAATATTTGATAAATAAGTTATCGTGTATATTTATAAGTATATTATATGGAGATTATCGGTATGAAGAAGAAATGTTCTTTTACAATAGATGACCAGCTTATAGAGTGGTTTAAATTATATGCTAAGGAAGAAAGCACTACTATGAGTGCTGTATTAAATCAATATATTCTTAGTTTAAAACGAGGAACATCTAAACCTAAAAATGTTCTTTATACTAATCGTTAATTATATATAACCTTAGAAAAACCCTTATCATCTACATTTACAGGTAACAAATAATCCATAAAGTCTTTGATTGTATCTAAATGAGATATGATAAATACAGAATCAAATCTTGTTTTAAGATAATCAAAAGCACCTTTCATATTTGATAAGTTGTCTGTATCAAGTGTTCCGAATCCTTCGTCTATAACAAGAAAGTTAGGACTTGGAAGATTAGAGACATTGATTAAACCGACTCGAAGAGCAAGAGAAGAAACAAACTTTTCCATACCCGATGATAAACTTAACGGCCATTCTTGGTCGTCATACTTTATATATAGATTTATACTTTTATCTTCACTTGTTATACCTAACTGAAAACCAGCCATCATATGGTCTAATACTGTATTGACTTCGTTTTCGATTATAGGAAGAGCATCATTTATAATAAGTTGTGGTATCCCATCACGATTAACTAACCTTAAATAAATCTCATAATCCGAAACCTTTTGTTCTGCTTTTACAAGGTCTTTGATTTCTTCTCCAAGATTCTTTTGATTTGTTTGTTCTATTAAAATAGTAGATTCGGTTAAGACTAAATCTTTTTTATCATTATCCAATAACTCACTTGCTATCCTTACTTGTGTTTCTAACTTATCTATTTTTTGTGTTAAGTTATAGTTGTGAGCAATAGCAACTTCGTTATCTAAAAATATAGATTGTTCTTCGGTAATCTTTTTTAAGGTTGATTGTATTTGTTCTACTGAAAGTTCTAACTCTTTTACTTTAGCATGTGTTTTATAAGCATCACCTTCAACTCGTTTTAAGTCTTCAACCATACCATTATATTTTTCTTTTGTTTTTACTATCGTATCATCTAATACAATACTATTTTGTTGTTCTACTAACAACTGATAACTTACTGAAGCATCTCCCAAATCTTTTACTGCTGATTTTTTATCTTTGATTTGATGATCTCCGTTTCTTAAACAATCATCACAATCTTTGTTGTAATGATATTTACCTAACTCGGTTATCTTTTTTTCTAATAAGTCAATAGCCATTTCAGCTCTTTCTATTTCTTTTTCTATATCAGAAAGATTAGCTTTTTGTTTAAGATATTCTTCGTGTTTTTTATTTAAGTCATCTTCATCATATACTTTTATTTGGTCAAATATCTGATTGTAAAGTGGTCTAAGATTTTCTCTATATTCGTTTTCAGATTCAAGAGTTGATTGTTGTTCTTCTAATTTAATTGTAGTTTCTTCTATTAGTTTATCAAAATCAAGTTCTTTTACATTCCCGACATCTTTTAGCTTTGAGTTTAATTCTACTATCTCTTCTTTAAACTCTTTAATATCAGTTTCTATAGGCTTTATCTTTTGTTCTAACTCATCTTTCTTTTCACCTAAATCAACTAAGGTTTGTTCTAACTTACCCATTTTTTGAAATACATTTTTATCTTTGATTCTTTTTAGATATCCCTTTTCATCGGATACATCTTCACGAGCAATATCGTATAGTTTATCGAAAAGGTCAATACCCATAAATTGAGATAATATCTTTTTTCTTTCTGCTTGTTTCTTATCAACAAAGTTTTGTCCGTTGTTTTGTAAAGAAAGAGATGTGAGAATAAAGTCATCAAATGTTCCTAAGATACTTTTTATTTCTTCGTTAGTTCCACTTCCATATTGAGAGTTACTACGAGCAGCTCCACTAAGGTCAATCATCTCATCGTTTTCTATAACGTAAAACTTAACGGATACAGGACATAGTTTTCTTACTTCGCCTGTTTTACGACTTGTTCTAACTTTTAGTTTACCAGTTCGGTGAATAATATAATCAACACCATTTACTTCTAAGGATAGTTTTACCTCAAAGTTTTTTGACTTGTTGTTTAGTACTTCTATAGCTTTAAATGTTCTACTACAAGTATCAAATATGGTATAAGCAATAGCATCTATTAAAGCTGACTTACCACTATGGTTTGGAGCAACAACACCAACAACACCATTTAGTTTAGTAAAATCAATTCGGTTACCCTTACCATAACTAAACATATTATCAAACTCAATATACTTTAATTTCCAATCTACATTTTTTGGTAGCTCGTTTTTCATACCAATAGATGAGTTAGTAAATTCGTTGATATCAAATAATCTCTCTAAAGTTTTATCGTCTATTCCTGGATTTTCCATTCTAGCCATTTTATCTATTAGATTATTTTGAACTTTTAAATCGTGTATATCTTCTATTGATATTTTTGTTTTAGAATTATTCATTATGTTTTCAATAGAATCTAATTTTTCAAATGATATAGATTTAAGTTCTGAATAAGTTTTTCTTAAATTCATTTCTACCAAACGAAGTTTTTCAGCTGATGTTCCTTTATGTTTTATTTTTAAGTTACCATATCTAGGAACAAAGTTCATCTTACTTTTTATTTCATCATCTTCTACACGGATTGCTTTAAACCCATAATCGTTTTCTACTTGTATAAACTCTGACTTTCTTTTTTCTACATCCCATAAAAGAAATCCGTGGTCTGGTGCTTCAGCAAAGTTTTGTTGTATTAATGAACCTGGATAAGCAACAGTTTCGTCATCATTTAAAAATTGTCTTTTGTGTATATCACCTAATAAAACTAAATCATAGCCATCAAAGTCAATAACATTTACATGCTCATCACTCATAACTAAACCAGTATCAACTTGGAAGTTTCCAACACCACCATGATAAATAGCAATCTTATGGTCACCATCTATGTCTTTTGCTCTTGGTATATTTTTAGCATTTGGTTTTCCATCTTTCGTCATATCAAATACAGATAGGTGACCGAATTGACAACCACCCATTTCATACACGCCTGTTTTTTTCCAAAAATGTATTCTTGGATTTATCTGTTTTACCAAATCAATAATTGGAGAAAGAACATCTTCTCGTGAAGTGTTATTTAAATTACAATCATGATTGCCAGGTATAACTAATAAATCAGATATATCAGCTAAACTTAAAAAGAACTCTGCTACTAATCTTGTTTCTTCAGGTGAGGTGTCGAGTTTTCCATGAACAATATCACCACCGATGTAGATTAAGTCTGGTTTTGCTTCTTTTAACTTTACATATAATCTATCAAATACATCTCTGTATTCTACGAACCTATGTAGTTTTCTAATGTGAATATCTGCTAAATGAGCAATCTTATTTATCTTCTTATCCATATAACTTTGCCTGTATTGAATCACTAAAACTAGCTGATTCAGTTGAGTTTATTAATGTTGTTATTTTTTTCCAACCCAAATCATTCGGGTCTTGGTCTTTTGGTAATTTTACTACTTTACTATCTATACCAAAGTCCTTAAAGAACTCTGACATAACGTAAGCATCTTTCTTTGCATCATCGTCAAGAGCAATATAAATTGTCTTAACATTTTTTTCAAAAATCTTTTGTAACAAACTTTTTGATGGTTTCTTACTTAACATCGGTATAGCGTTTGACCTAATAGACATAGCATCAAATACACCTTCACATATTATAATTGGTTTTGACCAAGCAATATACCACTCAAATGGAATTATATCCCTTGATACATTTGGATTTTTATACTTCATCTTTTCACCCACAAAAGAGCGACCAACAAAATAATTAAGTAATCCAACATCATCATAACTTGGAATGATTATTCTTCCTTCATATAAACCCGAATCACAAAAACCTATTTTATATTTTTTTATATCCCAATCTGTAATACCTCTTTTATGTAAAAATGATTTTGCTTGATTACGATAAAGGGATTTACTAACTTTCCAAAGAGCTTGAAAATCTCTTGGTAAAGATACAATAACCTTTGATTCAGTTTCACCTTTTGATTTACTTGGTGTAAATACTAAATCTTTAAGTTCAGCAAAATACCTAGTGTCAGCATTTACTTTCTTAAATAAAGAGTAAATAGAATGACCACCTTGATTACTAACCCAACAATGCCACTTCTGTGATTCTATGTTGACCTGTAACTTAGGTTTGTAATGACTAACAAACGGAGAGTAAAACATATACTCATCTGCTTTGGTTAGATTTTTACTTTTGCTATTTAATGTTCGTTCTAATAGATAAACTAATTTATTCATATAAGGCACATACTAATGCGTCATAAGCATCCATGTTTCTTTTATCCCATAATCCTGTCTTTGTTAATTTAACATATTCTTCTAAGGAATACAAGCAATTTATTTCTTTTTTTACAAAATCTTTTGCTGATACTCCTTTTACACGAGATTTACCGAAGAGGTGTTTTCGTGCTGTCATAGGGTTAATACCATCTACTATTTCCCCATATGCAAATTCTAAACAATATGTTAATACTGCATTAAATTTAGCTAACTTTATGATTGTTTGTTGCGATGTTCTACCACGCATAAAACCAGAGAGACTATCTTCTATGTATATTTTGTCTATTTCATCAAACGGATCTAACTTGTTTATTTCGTCTAATGTAACTTGTACTTTGTCTCTTATTGTTTTTTCTTTGTTGATGGGTATGAAACCCATATCAATAACTTTTTTGTTTTCAACGAATGCATATCCAACTGTTGTGGTAGAGGCATCCAAACCTAATATTTTCACTTATATATGTTTTTCCTATTAATCCCTAAATAATCTTTTGCCATTTTACGACCATACTTTTCTGCTTTTCTTTCAAAGTAATTATCATCGTGAGCATGACCACCCTTACTAACAGCCTTATTCATTTCCAATTCGTATCTTTGTTTATATTTTTTCTTTCCAAACTTTTGAGCATCTTTAGCATGATCTATTTCATGAAATACTGTAACTAAAAAATCTTTGAAATCTGATGTTGGTGTAATATAAATAGTATCAGTATCTACATTATAATCAGCTTTATTTCCAGCTCTTTTAGCAAATACAATCTTTGATTTTAATCCAGCTTTCTTTACTATCTGTTTTGCTGTATCATGAAAATCTACTCTTTCATTTACTTCTGTCTTTGGAGCAATTCTGAAAGTAGTAGCTTTTCTTCCGTTTATTGTAGGCATTCCGTGTTTATCCTTTCCGATGCTCTTAACAACCATCTTTTTGTTCTTAAACTTACCCACTAATATAACATCGCCAACGTTAATATCCAAGACAATTCTTTCTAAAAGTAAATCTTTTAATTTAATCATACTTAACCACCCTAGCATCCATCTTGATGTTTGGATATTTTTGTTTTAGTTTTTTTACAGCACTTACATTTTTTGGTGAATCGTCAAGAAATAAAATATTATTATATCCCTTTTCTATCTGACCTTGTATCCAATCGGATTTTTTCTTTGGGTTACTATCTCCTAATGCTACAACATAGACATCATTAAACCCAACATCTTTTAAAAACTTTCTTACAGGTTTATAAGCAGCTCTAGCAGTTAATACTGTCAATCTTCTACTACCACTTGCTTTATAAATGTTTTTAAATACCCTAAACATAGCTTTTATTTTTTTTGGTTCTATCACCTTATCAAAATCAGAAAAGTCAAATTCATCACCAGCTTTCTTATTGTATATAGCAAACTCACCTGGTGTTAAAGTTTTCTTTTTACCATTATTTGTAACATAAACTTTAGAATTAGATTTAACTAAGGTGTCATCAAAATCAAATACTCGTAATTTCTTTTCTAATAATATATCTAATAATTTTATCATTGGTCATCTAATGTTATTTCACCATCTCGTTCATTATACCATTTACGAAATTGTGCTGGACTTCCAATAGTTATTTTATTTTCAGGTACATACTTTAATAATTCTTTCTTGTGTGATTCTTCAATTTCATCCCAAACTCTTTTTAACACAAACACATCTTTAACTTTGACATTGTAGATTAATATCTCGTTCCACCAAGCAGTTGTTTTCTTTGATGGTTTTGCAATACTTTTTATCACATCATCTTTATACTTTTTCAATAGTTTATTAGTGGTATCAATATATTTCTTTATTTGTTTTGCTGCATGAACACCTAATTCTTTTTTGATTGCGGCATTGTATGCGTCATAATCTTTGTAATCAACCATACTATGTTTTTTTTCCATCTCCCACTCTAAATCTTTCCATGAACCATAATCGTGTAATTTTGCCTTTTTAATGGCAGTCTTTACAATCATATGGTCTCCATCAAATATATGAAAACCTCTTACCCATCTTCTACCAGTTCTATCAGGCATAGTATCAAAATCTATATACTTTTGTGCTAACAACTCACCCGATACATGGAATATTACACCACCACCTGTTTGTATACCTTTTCCTTTCGCTAACGGAGAGGAGTTATTTGCCTTGGTAAATGTAGATATTGATTTTTTCTTACCCAATACATCCTTTAAGGTTTTTATATGATAAGGTTCTGTAACATGAAATGATTCAATTGGTATTTTACCAATTACCTTTTCCATCGTCTTTGGATAAAGTGGAACATAGTCTTGTGTAAGTGTCCAAGACAATGCGTCTTTTGTATGGGCAGGATACCACTCGTCCTTTAAATTACCCAAATACATGCTTTCATTTAGTAAATCAAGAAGTTTAATCACTTACTTTAATCCTTTAAGAATTAATTGTTTCTCCACCCACTTTTTACCAATATAATTTTTAACAGGTTTTTTGATAAATCCGTTAATACCTTTTTTCATTAATATATCAAATTTTTTAATAGCAGCTTTTTCATCTAATGTTTTAGAATTATCAACCATAAGAAAATTAGCATTTCCAAAAAGACCTTGGAATGATATTCTATTTTTTTGTACTTCATTCCAACTTTTTTCTACTAATTCAGGATTAAGTTTTCTAGGTCTTTCCATATTTCTTTGTTGAGCTACATCTAAATCTGTATGAACAAATACCATAGAACAATCATATCCGATTGCTTCTAACTCTCTTTTTTGTTCTAATATCTTTCCGTATTTGTGACCTGTTCCATCTATTATCAATCCCAATCTACCATTCATATACATTTTTTTTCTTTGAGCAGTTAGTTCTTTTGCTCTACCCCTCATCCCACTATAATCATCATAATCAGGATCAGTAAGTTGTCTAAATAGTTCTTCTGGCATATCATCTAAATCTAAACCAAAACCATATTTTTTTAACATTCTTTCCAATTCACTATCTTGATTAACAAGTTTTAGTCCATAAGCAGATACATTAATTTTCTTTGGTATTCCAAATAACCCTTGAGCAACAAAAGATTTACCACTACCAGGTCCTCCGGCAAGAAATATTGCTTTAAGAATACCTTTGTCCATAACACCTTCTGTTAATAAGTCTTTTAGTTTTACCATTTTTTGCAACTCCAATAACGAGCTTTATGTCTTGGTCCTGGTGAATCACAATTATGTCTTGCTCTAAATGATTTACGAGCGTCAGGATTAGATTTACGAATTCTCATGGTCTTACCTTTAGCAGAACTACCACCATGTCCAAAATTAACTTTAACAACATTACCTTTATCATTTTTAACATATACTTTAAATTTCTTTACATCACCTTGCATTGGTTTACCAAGTTTTACCTTTCTACCACCATACTCAGCTTCTACCAAACCTGTCATTGTGTATCCAAAAGAACCATCTTCATTCCATACATCATACGACTCGTTCTTTACACAATTAGGATACATCTTTCCAAACATTTTTTTCATACCTTTTTTTGTATACCCCTTCCAACAAGCTTCACATAAACATTGGTTTTCGTTTACACCTTCTTTTTTAGATTTGTTACCCCAATTTTTAGCACCGACCTTACGACACTTTACAAGAGCACCACTTGCATAAGCTGATGGCCAGACATCATATCTTGACTTTACCTTATGATAACAAGCATCTTTCTTTTCATATATCTCTTCTGTTTGTTTAGCACATTCATCATGTTGACATAGTTTCATTACATTCTCCTGCTTCTTTCGTCCAGCACAATGTGCTTTCTGACTAAACCCCTTTGGGTTATTACAATCAATACTTTTTTTATATTTACTAGACCAACCTTCATTTCTTTGTTTGGTCTTTTTTTTCATACTATTAATAAACTTTCTATATACAGCAGCTTGAGATGTCTTACCCATCTCTTTAGCTCTTTGTTCCATAGCAACAGCTGCCTGTATTTTATGGGCGTGAGATTTACCACTACTTTTTATTTTAGATACTGATTTAGAAGCATCTTTAGTAGTAGCAAACTTCAATCCCTTTATTGTACCTTTTGGATTTTCATCCGTATACAAATCTGAATGATTTGGTGAGTTCCTATGTTGACCTTTCTTACGAGGTTTTCTTGGAGCTTCACCTAAAAGAGAATATCCTAAAAGAGCCATAGCTTTATCTCTTGGAGAATTCCCTCTAAATTTTTTAGCTACTTTTTTGTAATTCTTCTTTATCATATCCGTAGCATCTTTAGCAGACCTTCCATATTGTGTGAGAATTTTATGTATTGTTTTTAATTCAGACTCACTAATCTTTCCAATCATACCTAATGGTCTAGGACCACATCGTTGTCTATATTGAGCAACAGTTTCTGTATTTTTTTTAACTGCACAACTTGACATTAATTGATTGATTTGTATTTTTTACCATTAATGACTACTTCTTTTACTT
>Ga0209634_1002180_pt1 | contig 13878 bp, 11 predicted proteins | sample LinPmetageLP40_FD_184043 | JGI IMG/M metagenome (GOLD analysis project Ga0209634, IMG submission 184043) | Marine viral communities from the Pacific Ocean - LP-40 (SPAdes) (version 2) | ecosystem: Environmental > Aquatic > Marine > Oceanic | place: Pacific Ocean | collected 2010-08-26
AACTCGGCAGTGTTAAGTGTCGTCTGTGGTGCAGCTTCGGCTGCGGGAGCTGGTGCTTCTGCGGTTGGAACTTCTGGTTGGTTTGGATTGAATGGCCCTGTGCCAGCGGTACTTGCCCTTTGTAGGAGTTGGGCAAGTTCTTCTGGCGGTAACGCCTGTATTTCTTCTGGCGTAAGGCCAAGGAAACGGCCAGCTTTCGCCGTGTCTATACCACCCCTTGCACCTGCAAACGCGGCTGGCAAACCAATCGCGCCACCGACTGCGCCACCCAAGACGCCGCCTGTAAGAGCGGCGGCTCCAAGCTGTCCACGGCTGAACTCATCTTGTAGGCCAAGCTGTATATCGCGTGCCTGAGTTGCAGTGTTTACAATAGCCTCTTGGCCAGCAGAGATTGCGGCCTCTGAACCAGCGGCTCGTGCTGTACCAGACGCAACGCCTCGTGCTACGGGTGCAGACTTGCCAGCGAGATAAGCTGTTCGTCCTGCTGTGGCTGCGCCTTTGTAACCAGCAACACCGGGGATAAGGTTGAGCGGGTCTTTAATAATCGCAGACGAGATGTCACCAAGTGCGCCTGCGCCTCGACCACCTTCTTGCCAGAAGTTGGGAAGCTGACGCCAAACAGTTTCAATCCGTTTCATTCTCTGGCGTTGATCAGCGTTTGCAGACGTTGCATTGAGCGCATCACCAATCGCGCCGACTGTGTTCAAGTCAGCCCATGTACGGTCTGTGTAAAATTTATTAATGAGTGTTTTATCATCGGCGAAGAAGTCGCCTTGCTCACGGTAATATCCGCGTAAGTCCGACAAAAACGCGGGATCATTTAAGATTTTGCGTGGATCGATTGATGCCGAATAATCTTGGCTGGTCTTGCCAGCAATATCGTCAAAGTTGACGTCCTTAAAATAGCTCACCGCAGGTTCTCCAGTTTCCTAGTCGATAAACTTAGAATACTGGAGAGGGCGTCTGTCGGTCGTCCTTGCTAGGGCAATACAATTTGCCGCTTGCTTGCGTCACCCAATACATTGAGAGAGTTGCGATATTTAGCTTCTAGTTCTTCTTTTGTCATTTCACCAAGGTCTTGTCTAAGAATCTCGAAATAACTTTTATTATCACTCTGGAGTATATTAACCGCCCATTCATTTAAGCGATCATTGTTAGCGTCTAACCAATCTCTAACGCCGTCACGACGTTGCGCCTCGGCTGGAGTGCTGAAAAGTTCTTCAGTTATCTTACCATATATTTTGAGCGGGTTGGTATAATCACCAAAGCCTAACGCAGTTCCGTCAGTCATAAACCCTGCGTCTGACCTGAGTGTTTGGTTTACAAACTGACTGGAACTCCAGTTGTCTAACGCATTGCCAATAACCGTACCAGTGCCGGATGGAGTATCCACCCCTACTTCGCCATTTACTGGTTGTGGTTGCTCGTCCAAAATGCGCTGCTTGGCGTCTTGAATTTGAAGGTCGATGATTTCCAGCACATCTGATCCATCAGAACGCATATCTTTTTCCAAAGACCCAGCCGCATTGCCAAATACAGAAGAGCTATCGAAGGCTTCTGACCCCGGAGTACGCCAGCCAGAGAAGTCTTTTGATGTTTGTTCCGCTGCTCGCCAGTCTGCGATTGCGTCTTCCATAGACGCGTTCAAGTTGCTGGCTACAGCTTGTAGGGCTTGAACCAATTTAACCGGATCGTTTTGGAACATAGCAGTTGCAGTTGCTACTTTGTTTTTATAATTGGACATAGTGTCATTAACACGGCTCTGAGTATCTGTGAACCATTCACTATAAGTCTGCTGACTGCGGCGTCCGTACTGGTTGTTTGCGTCATCTTCAAGACGGCCTAAGACGTCTTCCAGTAGGTTGCCTTGCGCAGCGTTCTGGAATGCTGGGTCTGCTCCTACCAATAGCATGATACTGTTCATGCTCTGTGGCTGATCTGCTGGGATGGATGCGAATACATCCTCCATTGCCTGCAAGACGCTTGGTGTCATTGCGTATTTCTTAGCAAGAGACTGCGCCGCAAGCTGTGCCGAGCGACCACCGTTGCCCACTTGTGGAGGTGCTTTATCCTTTTCTGGGTTGCCGAAGCGGTTAATTACTGCTGCATCGTTGGTGGCTCTGGCGTTTTTGACCAGATCAACAACCTGACCTTTAGCTTTCTGACGCGCCTCAGTGATTTCTTTGCGCTGTGAGAGCGATAGGCTGGCAATCATATTGTCGACATATTTAGACATGTCCGATGTTGAAGCACTATTCTTGTCTTTACCAAACACTGCTAAGAAGTCTGCATCTGTCATTCTTTCTTGAGCAAAAACAAGCATAGCTTCTTCAGTTTGCCCTCTATCATTTAAAAACAACGATGAACGCAATCCGTCGTTTTTCATCATCTCGTTTGTAAATTCGGCTGTAAGTGTACGCGTGTCACGATCCCGTTTGTTTGTCGCTTCGTTAGACGCTATCGTAGCTTGCTCGATATACTGTTTCATTATAATGCTAGTTTTTTTGGGCAAGTTTTCTGCACCAAAAATTTCAGACAAATGACCAAAGACGTCTGTCACATTGTTTGCGATTGCTTTTTCAGCTTCTCGTGCAATCTCTGTTCCGCGCTCACGTGCAAAAACATCACGGCGTTCGTCTTCGAACCTCTCCGCTTGCGTGATTAGAGGTTTTATCAATGCTGTCGGTATATTAAATGCTTTTAACTCTGCTTCTGTTACGCCTTTGCCGCCAGAATTTTGCACAAGTTGAGTTACAACCGGTAAATATTCACTTACACGAGATGCTATAGCAGACCTACGTCTGTCGCCCGTAAACATTGTCGTGGGATCAAAGCCAATCTTGTCGAAGTCTACACCGGGAAAGCGTTCTTTGAGTTGACTGGCCATCTCATTGTAGTCTTTAAGCTCATACCCATTGTCGCCGGGGTCATTGTAGCCCAGCATAACACCTGTAGCCGCCCCCTCTAGGCTGGTTTGAAGCTGTATGTTTTTTTCTAATATGCCACGCTCTCGGTCTGCGTCTGCCTGCGCACGGCGAGTGTCTGCTCGGTCTGTGATTGCCTTGAGCATATCGCCAGACGGCATGCCACCGCGCAAGTAATTGCTACCTCCAGCCATGCTGTCGATGAAGGCTTGGAACTCCAATGGGTTTGCTGTCGGGTTCTGACGTTGAAACTCTTGAAAGGCTTTAGCCAGTTCGAGGCGTTTGCGCTCGCCCGTATCCTGTTGCTTTCTGTACCCGTCTGAAAATCCTACGAAGTCTATCATCTCTACCTACCGAATAAATTGCCGAAACTGCCGAAGAAGTCGTTGGCACGCTGGTTAATACCGTAGAACATTCCCGGCCCAGAAGTTTGGCCATAAGTCGGCGTTCCGTTTGCGCCTACACCCGTAATGCCGTACTGCGCACCTTGCGACTGGTTGTTTAAGAACGAGTTGAACGACTGACCGAAGCCAGAAGAGGCTTTGTAAGAACGGTCGGCTGCGTTGTCCGCAGACGTGGCCGCTGCGTTGTACATGTTGTTTCCGATATTCATGGCGTTGGACATGTATGTGTTCGGATCATTTGTTGTTACGCCGTATGGATCGAAGATCGCGCTGTCGATATTAAAGCCAGCGTTGTTTACCATGCTCGTCGGGCGCGTATAATCTGCAATGCCCGGTGACATAGTGCCTTGGACGGCTGCGGTGCCAATCTGTACTGGTGCGCGGAAGTCTGCTGCGCTCGATACATTGCGATTGTAAATTGCAGACGGAACCATCTGAGCCAGACGATAAGCGTCAACGGCTGATCCAGCCTGCGGCACCTTCATAAGTTGGTCAATCCCTGCGCCAGCGACGTTTGCTGTCTCGCCAAGAATGCCAGCACGACGTTTCATAATGCTGTCGACATTGCTTGTTAGGGCTGACTGCTCGCCAGTAATGTAGCGAAGTGCGTCGTCATATGCTCGGCTGCGTGCGTCTTGGTATTCGTTGGCGATGCGCTCGGTTATATCACCGCGACGGGCTGTTCCTTGTGTACTGCGATCCATACCGCTACGAATAAGACCCGCCTCGTTTACAGACGCAACGCGGTCGGCGGCGCGGTCAACGTCACCTTGGTACTGGCTTGTGCGTCTGTCGATCTCTGTCGCAATGTCTGCGCTGGTAAGCTGATCAATCTCTGGAATGTAGCCAAGACCAGCCGCAGTGTTCTGCACCGCGTCTTGCATGCCGTAAATGCTCTGCATGATCGCGTTGCGATCCTGTAGCTGCTGGTCTCTTTCTAGCTGTGCTTGCCCTTTTGCTTCAGTGAACTGGTCAGTTAGGAACTCGCGCTCGATGCGAGCCATTTCACGCTCTTCAAGAAAGCGGCGCATGTCCTCATCGCGTTCGCCAGAGGCGATTGCTTTGACTTGCTCAAGCTGTTGTAGTGCGAACTGACGTTCGTCTTCTGCAATGTCTTGACGCTTCAGAAGGTTTTCGAGGTTAAACTGCTGTATCTTCGCAGCCTCACGGTCTTCCTTGACCTGACGCTCGATGTCCAAGCGTCTGTCTTCCATCAGATACTCTTGGTTCTGACGAAGCTGACCTAGCTCAAACTCACGTTCCTGTGAGCGGAGGCTTCTGTTAAACCGCTCCATCTCACGCTGGTATTCGTTTTCAGCGCGCTGATCTCTTTGAGCGTCACGCATCAATCCAAGGTTAGCTTCCTGCAAATCCTGTTGCTTGCGGAATTGGTAATCCTGTTGTGCGCGAGCCGCCGCAGCATTTCGCGATGCCCCTATTGCACCTATTGCGCTACCTGCTAAACCTAAGACTGCTGAAAACATCTAGTTAAGCCCTCATTACATTTTGTGCGAATGCAGATGGTGCCAGTGTATTCCCGTACTCCTCTTCCTCTTGATCAGCCAACATTTGCATGTATGCCTGCAAAGTTACTGGATCAATCTGGGAGAAGTCTTGGAACTCAGGAACCCCTGATGCGCCTACGGCTGAAAGTATATCTTCTTTACCAATACGATCACGCTCGGCCACTGCTTCAGCATCTTGCTCAAGTCTCTGTCGCTCTGTGTTTAAGCGATCTTGTGCAGACTGTATCTCGTCGAGAGCTTGTTGCGCATTGTAAAGTTCTACTTCAGCATTCAAAGCGTCGAACTCTCCTTGGTTGCCACCAAGGTCGTCTGTGCCATAATATGATGCGTTGTTCACCTGTTCCAACAATGCTTGTGCGCGTTCCTCTAGTGCATTGCGTGCCTCAGTTAGCTCGTTCATGCGAGTTTCTATTGCACCTGCGGCTGTATCAAGTTGGCCACTGATGTCACTAACTCTACCGCCTGAAAACCGAGACAGATCGCCACCCGCATCTGTAAGCTGTGACGCCAGATTGCGCATGCCAGTCTCATCGTAGGCGTCCAAGTCTGACAAAGCAGAACCTGACGCCCCAGTGATTGAAGACAAGATGCTATCCAATGCTTCCTGACGCTGCTCGTTCAATGAAGCCAGAGCCACGTCTGTGTCGCCTAATGCGCTAGTCGTATCGCCAAAGTCGTAGTCTAGCTGCGAGGTAAAGCCGCCAATGTTTTGGCGTAGATCGCGAAGCTGGTCTTCCAAGGCGTCGATGCCAGACGCGCTGTAGATGCTACCAGTTTCTGCTGACCCTTCTAAGGCGCGTGCTTGGTTGAGATAGTCACGTTCCGCTCGCTCAACGCGAGTAAGTTCATCTTGGCGTTCGCCAGACAATTGATTAACATTGCGAAGTAAGTCGCTCAGTTCGCCTGTCTCTTGGCTAAAGTCAAAGCCAAGCTCAGATGAAAACCGACCAGCCTGACGATTACGATCTTCAATCTGGCCGATTAAATTTTCAATGCCCGTTTCGTCTGCGATTGTCAGACCACCTAAAGTATTGCGATAGGCGTCTGCGTCAGTGAGCAAGCCTCGCTCGTAAGCATTGATGCGGTCTAGCTCTGTCTGCCTTTGGCCACGAAGATCGCCAAGACCTTGCGTCAGGCCAGAGTATTGGCTGTCGAACTGAGTAAACCCATCTGGGAACATTTGGTTGAGGATGGGCGATGAGAAACTTGTTCGGCCAACATTGAGTGCGGAGAGGTCGCGCTCTAACTGGTTCATCTGGTTCTCGTCTGCAATCCCCAGTTGGCCTAGCTGTGTGCTAAAGCCAGCGAGGCTTCCCAAGCCTTGGTTGCGGTAATCATTTATACGAGAAACCTCGGTTTCCCGCTGACGTTTTAAGTCTGATAAAGTTCCTGACAGACCAGATATGTTATTTGATAGGTTGTCGTATTTGTTTGTGTTTAATTGCAAGAGATCAGGAATGTTTGTAATCCCGATAGTTCCGTACTCACTTCCGACAGAGCTATTAAAAGTAGGCTTTGCAAGGCTAAAGTCTAGGCTACCTAAATTGTTAGTTAGGTTTCCCAACTGAGTATTGAAGCCTGCATATGGGTTTTCGTTTGCCGCAGTGTTTGGGTCATCGTAAAGATCAGAATAAGTCAAACCACCAATATCACCTGACAAACTATTGTAGGTGTTGCCATAGTTTGAAAGGCTATTGTTGTAGCCTGTAACGGCCTCGTTATACGTGTCCGCTTTCTTCTGATAATCAGCCTCGGTAGCAAGACGAATTTGGTTTTTCTCTGCCGTATAATCTGGTGGTGGTGCTGGGGGAGACTTAGCCATAACTTACCTCTTTATCCATTTGCATTCTGATCGGAGTTGCCCGAAGACAATGCCATCTTTAGGGTTGAAATAAGATCGAAGCCGTCCTTCTTCTTTGAATCCAAGACCTCGCAAAAGTTTGATCGACTTCCGGTTGCTTTCATTGACGAGCGCGGAAATTCTAATACATCCGCATTGGTCGAAAACGTACTCGTAGAGCAACTTGATGTAGCGTCTGTGCCACCAGCAGGGGTCTGTAGTGACGACGCTGACGTGGATGTCGTTGCCTGTGTATTCTGTGAACACGACTGCACCAACAAGATTACCGTCTCGCTCAAAGCCAAACGCTTGGAAGTGAAGCCACTGCATATTCCCTTCGAGCTTTGACTTTGCCCATTCTGCAACGCGATGCTTGTCATCTGTTATTACCTCAATCATTAGCTGGTCAGAACACTGACCGCCATTGTGACCTCAAGCGCAGAGCCTGATGAGTTGTTTGTTACGATAAAGCCAATAGATTTAGACGATGATGTCGCGTCCACCTCTATCGGCGTTCCGATTGTGAACTCGTTTACTGATGAGCTTACACTGTACACACTGCCAAAACCTGTACCATTTACCGCGACTTGCACCGAACAAGTTCCTGATGTCGTCTGCAAGGACAGGCCGTCAATCTGTATCTTCTGCTTGAAGATACGCTTGATCAAGAAAGTCGTGTTGGTAGGTGTTGTGATCTTATCATAAAAGCAGTCACTCGCCAGCAGAGAGGGAAGCTGCGATGAGGGCAGACGCCCTGTACTGTCGAGTGATGCAACACCATTGGCGGCACCCTTTTGGGTGACGGCAATGACAGACGACAAGTCAACCGTACCATATTCTAGCGCAGTTCCAGTGCCGTTTACTTTTACGAACTGTCCAGAGTTTGCCGTCGTGAATGTAGGTAAAGAGCTTTCCGGCGACGTTTTCAGAAACTGGGTGCCATCATAAAATTTGAGTTGATTAGGTGTTATAGACGTATCGTGAAACAAATCTCCCGTTGAAGGGCCGGTCGGTGTTGTAGATGAAACCGTGAGCTTGGCTTTCGTCCCAAGGTCAGACGTCAATGTGGCAACTTTTGCCTGTGGAATAGAAGCGTCATCAATCTTGATCTTCGCGAGTTTTATAAGGCCGCTGTCTGTGTGGGCGAAATCTTGCTCGAACATCATGCCAGTAACAGCTTGGACAGATGTGTTCTCAACCGTGATGATTGAGATTGTGTTGCCTGATGCCACGTTGCTGTTGAAGGTTACAGTGTTGGATGATGGCGATGTCGTATAGTCGTTAGCACCACCCTCGCGTTGGAGAATGCCGTTCTTGTAAACTTGCAGCTTGGTGTTCTCATCATGGACAAAGGCAAACACAGCTTGGCTTGAAGTCGTGACAGTATCTGAGCGGTTAAAGCCAGTGATGGCTGTAGCACGAACCTTGAATACGCTGACAACATCGCCCGTCGATAATCCGCTATTGAATACAACAGCACCCGCACTTGATGTGCCACCCGTCGCGTTAGTCGTGTAATCGAAAGATGCGCCGTTGCGTTTTAAAACCCCGGCCACATAAACCAATAGTTCGTCTGTACTTTCGTGAGCGTAATCAAAGCTGGTCTGCGCAGAAGTTGCCGTAAAGTCTACACGACCAAATAAGATTGGTGCGCCGATTGTGCCAAAGTCTTGGCCAGATGGGCCGCGCAAGTCTGCGGCTGCAACCAGTGTTATCCAGCCGTCTGTAGTGTTGGTGTACTCACCAACGCGGTACTGAATGTCGCCGCCTGTGCTTTTCTGAAGCTCGATGGGGCCATCAAAGTTACCGTTGGCATCAAAAATTTTCGCCAGCAATTCGCCGACTGTGTTGTTACCCAACTCAGCAGCGTTCAGGTATCGAATGACACCTTCAAATTCATTGTTTATGTTCCCGCTTGAGCCGTAGTTCTGTGGGAATTGTTGTCTTATACGAGCCATTTTATGTCCTCACGGTCACTGCGAAACCGATAATGCGAAGCAGACCACCGCCTCCTTGTGTTTTGATGCGGTATTGAGCCGCGCGATAACGATGTGACCACTTGCGTTCATACTGTTTGGACAATGGCACATCCTCGAAGTAGTTGTCGTCCGAGGTATCATCGACTTCGAAAACTAATGATCCAAGCGTTCGACCGTTTAGGTCTTGGGCATCCAACGTGATAATGCCCTTCCCAGACGCCTGCACGATAACGCTCTGCGTTTGTTTCGTTTCCTCAAGGCTCCCATGCCAAAGCAAGGGGGTGACAACTTCCATATCGGGGGTAAACGCGTTTTCATTTTCCTCCTCAACCTTGAGAACTTCGTACAGGCCACCCGACGTTCCATAGACGAGCTTGCCATTTAAGAATGACCCGCATCGCACGTTCAAGAAATCGCCAGTGCTGAACTTGGGAACAGCCTGACCACCCTCTGGGTTCATGGACAGAGTTAGGCGTCTGCAAAGCTTACCTCCCGGCTGCGGAAAAAATACGTGGTATTGTGCAGTGTCTTGATCAAAGACCGCGCTCAATGTTTCGGGGTTTTCTACGGAGTTGAATAGCTCGCGATATAGCAGGTCGATTTTGTCGGACAGGCTGTAGGAAAACACGAGTATCCCGTTCTCCTCCGACCGCTTGATCGAATGGATACCAGATCGCGAGCAGTATAGGAGGTCTGTCCCTGCGTTCGCGATAGTATTGTGGCTGATGCAGCCAATGTTGATGTTCGCGTTGTCGTCTATTACCCATCGGTCAATGTCCGGGTCTATCCTGTATATGATACTGCGATCAGCCGTAAAAACTACGAGACGGTTTTGCTCGAACGTGCCAAGACCAGTAATCTGATCCGCAGTTCCCAACAAATTTGCTACGTCGATAAAGCCAGCGCGGAGTACGTTTGTGCTTGTTGCATCTTCATCATCAGGGAAGATCTCGTCTTGGTCTACCCTGCTCAAATGCACCTGCGTTTCTCTGCCCGGAATACCTGCTACGGCCAGACGTCGCTGTACAGACGTAATGTATGATGGCTGCATTTCATTGATTGATGGCGATTGATTGCGTTTAAATTGGATGCCGTCGTATCGGTACATAGGTCGGGAACGAGCCACAAAATGCACAGACTGGTTAAAGACAGTGCTGGTTACAATAGCGGCTGTCGGATGTACATTTTCCAATATGTGTTCGCGCTCAGATACAAAGTTAAGACCAGAACCTGTTTCTTCCACCCAGCATATTTCGTTAGAGCCAAAAAATCGGGTGTGATTTACCTTGAATTGGCCCTTGCGAAACTTGCAGGCAGGGTCACGCACCATCTGACCGCGCCAGTCTGAAGTGGCGTTGTTGATCTTGGATACGTGCTGGTCTTTGCCAGTGTCTAGGCTGGTGATGTCACGAGAGGTGTCGAGACCTTGGAAGTTCTCGTAAGCAAATGTCTTCGCCTTAACGCCGCTGCGTGACTTCGTCGAGCTTGTCATTAGTAGCTAACCGTCCCGTTACTTGCGTTGGTTGTGCCGCCATTGATGTTGCGCTTGTTGGTGCCGCCATCCATTACCTTCATTTGAATTTTGGTGTTGCCGTTTTTGGCTTGCCACAATTCGCGGTTTAGAGTGGAGAAGTATGTAGGCATATACATCTGCATCTTCTCACTGCCCTGCTGTAGAGCGTAGTGATGAAGCAAGCCCTGCACTATAATGATGTCTTTAATCTTCCGCACGTCTGTAGCTGACTGATAGTAGTCAATGGCTACCGCATCATAATAAGGGTGAGTGCGAATATCGTCGATCACCATGTTCGCAAACTCGACAAACATGAGCATGACATCCCCGTCTACTGTGCCGGGGTGAAAATCGCCGAAGCGGCGCAATGCCTGCATCGCTAAAGTATTTAACGGCGAGTTCGTTTCTCGGATATGCGGGTTTGTATCGCTCTGAGCCATGAGTTACCTCTTACGGACAATCCGTGCGTTCATTACAAAGTGGTTCTTCTCGAACCGCTCGACGTCGTCTGCCGCTACCTCGTACTCAAGACGGCCATTCTGGAAGTTTCTGATAGGGCCAATGCCAGCGACTGAAAACATTGCTGGCTCCTTCTCACGGCTCTCATACCAAACTGAAGCATCTGACCAAGCCTCATTCACGTCTGGCGTGCTGGGGTCGTCTGCAATAAATGCGCCCGTGTCTGTGCGTGCGCGGGTCTTGGTTGTTTTCTTGGTCACAGTCTTTTTCGTTTGCGCCATAAGGTTCTCCTAAAAATTAAGGGGGCAAGATGCCCCCTTAATATCTCTTGTTTCAGCAGACTGGTCGTCCCACCTAGTTTTTGCGTGCTGACCAGTTTTTGATGTAGGCGTGGGTTTTGTCTTGCAGAAGCTCCAGACCACATTCGGTCAGGTACTCGTGCTTGACGCTGTCCGCGTCTACCGCTTGACGGTTCTCCAAAAGCTGGGTGTCGCGACCTTCGAGGTGGCGATAAACCAGATAAGGGAAATCAACAATGATCATGCTGTTAGCCATGTTCGGGATTTGACGGAACTGCGGGTGCAGGTGAACCATCAAGTCTCCAGCGAACGTGTTATAGCGTGTCAAGTTAACGCCATAGGCACCTTCCATTGCGGTAGGTTGCCAGCGATCTTTGCCATATTGCTGCAAGTGGTTTGCAACATTCTGACCAACGAAAGCGATCTTCTGCTTAGAGCCAAACTTGAAGACTGTGTTGATAAGCAGGCTGTCAAAGCCTTCTTCAATCATCTTGCCTGCGCCGTTGCCGCCGTAAGTCGCGTAGTCTGTGGTGATGTCAACGACGTTAGTCAGGCTGTTTAGCAATCCGCCAGTGTAGCGGGTAGGCTGTGCAGTCGAGCCGTTAGCCTCATGCTTTTGGCCGAAGAACATCGCTCTCTCAATGTCGCTCATGTGGAGCTTGAGAGCTTTGGTCATCGCCTCATCCAGCTTGTCACCAGTCCGTAGGTATGTGCTTTGCATCGTATTAGTTACGGCGAAAGCTGTACGGAAAATCTGGGTGAAGTTGGATGCTACTGTTGCATCGAAACTGATGGCAGTCGGAGATGATCCACCTTCAGCCGCCGCAAAGCCAGCAATAAACATTTCTGCATTATCAGCAATCTGGTGAGATGTGCCGCCAATGTTACGTGTGACTGTCAGCGTTGTCGCTGTGCAGTCAGCAGTAACGTGCATTACTTCGCCAGTTTCACTGTTAACAACTATAGAACCATTAATGGCGTACTTGTTGTCGTCAGATGCGTCGATGGTTATAGACGTGGTAGACGTAGAGGCTACCGCTCCGTTTACTTTGATTTTTCGCTCTGGGAGTTCATCGCGAAAATTCTTGTACTCAGGGTCGTCGGTAGGCTCTGATGAACCCATTGCAAGCATCGCATTTAGCGGTGCGTTCCCATTTGGTTCAAGAAGCGTAAATAATTCACGATAGTTTTTTGGGCGGAAGTCGGATGAAAACTCACCTGTTCCGCGCAGTCCTTGGATAGCAGCCATGATTGGCCTCCATTATTAAAGTTGCGGTTCAGCGAGCTACGCGGGAAAATCCATCGCATTGCCCTTAGTTTTAGCTGGCTGGGCCGAAGCGCAACCGTCTGTGCTGGGTGTAGTATAAGACGTACAAGCTATGCGTTCGTCCCTATTCAAAAAAAATCGCCACGGGGGTTAGCCGTGGCGCAGTTAGGGAGGAAGTGAAAAAGTAAGTGTGAAGAGTTAAGACATTCCTTTCTTCTGCATGGCCAAAGATGCGAGCTTGTCAAAGGTGTTCCCACCCTGAGTAGCCCCTGCTTCTGCGCTGGGAGACGCGGAAGGTGTCGAACCCATTGAGCCAGTGTAGGCTTGTCGACGCTGTGCGATTGCACGCATGCGCTCCATCTCAGGGCTGTCCATGTTGTTCTTGAAGTCTGTCATCACCTTGATGGTGAGTTGAGGGTCGACAAAGTCCTCCATAGTGAAGCCGCGCTCCGCCGCAAAAACCATAAAGTCGTTAGCTTTTTCGTCTGGCAGGCCAAGAGCCGTCTGCACTTTGTCAATGTTGTTTGAAATAGATTGACGCATCGCATTGATCTGCTGGCTTTGTGCGCCCTGCATCCCCTGCTTTGCTGCGTCTGCAACGCCGTTCGATTGTGCCAAAACCGCCTGCAACATTTGTTGCGTCTGTGCGAGTTGCTGTTGCATCTGCGCCATACCTTGACCCTGTGAAGCCATCATATCTTTATAGCCGGGAGGTAGGGATGCCGCGTTGTCTTCTTCCCACTTTGACATTATGGCGTCCATGTCGCCGCCCTTGAGAGCCGCAGTCTTATTATAATCGCCAGACTTTTCGCCGTCTGTGTTGCCCATAACAGGGTTGGTCTCGCCAGCCTTTTGTAAGTTGGTTAAAGTTTCCGCGACCTGCTTGCTGGTCATGTTGGGATTGGCACGCATGTACTGCTCAACCACGTCCATGACAGGTTTGTACTGTGCGTTCTTGTAGTTCATCGCGCTGTAACGCTCGAACGTAGATTTGATTTGTTGAGGTGTTAGTTTGCGATTGTTGCCGTCGCCGAAGTCTACCTCATAAATAATTGCTTCAGCAGCGACCTTGTCTCCCTCAGTCTCAGGAGAGCCTTTCGCAGCCGCTTGGCCTTCTGCACTATCTTTCTTTTCGGGTTTCGGTGCGTCAGGGGCTGGTCGCGCCTGTTGCGGTTCTACGCCCATGTTTTTGGAGGCGATGCCATCTACCATCGCGGCCATTGCTTGGGGGTCTTGTGGGTTTACTGCCATTTGTATTCTCCTATCCCAGCCAAGGCGGGGTTTGTTAACGATAGCTTGTTATGAGCCAAGGGGGCTGTTGCTGTCGTCCGTAGAACCAAGAGCCACGTCACCCTCCAGCTTTTGGCGCAGACGAACAGGAAGCTCTAACATCTGCTTTGCGGCCCAGATTGAGCCACGGCGGAAGTTAATCTCCTCAAGTTCCATTGACGGGGTCTCCGCAATCGACATTGCAGACGTCAATATTTCATCGTGCATGATTTCTAAAACGATGGCCCAACCCTTAGAATTTAACAGATTGTCGACCGCTTTTAATTTTGCGTCTGGCGTCATTTGCGTTTGGCTTTTTTGCCTTTGCGAACTTTGGCTTTGCCAGCCATGACCGCGCCATGACCCTTATTATTGGCAGGCGTATGGACTGCCGATCC
>Ga0209634_1002185_pt1 | contig 13861 bp, 21 predicted proteins | sample LinPmetageLP40_FD_184043 | JGI IMG/M metagenome (GOLD analysis project Ga0209634, IMG submission 184043) | Marine viral communities from the Pacific Ocean - LP-40 (SPAdes) (version 2) | ecosystem: Environmental > Aquatic > Marine > Oceanic | place: Pacific Ocean | collected 2010-08-26
AGACGGCACTATAATGAAAGACTCAGAACATAAAAAGATGAAACACGGTGGCGCAGTTAAAGGCAAGTGCAGAATGGACGGTATAGCCATTCGTGGAAAAACTAGAGCTAAACAAAGAAGTAAATAAGATGGGAGATAAAAAGAAAAAAGGACTCGGCGTTTCTGGAGGCTACCATGCTAATCAAAAGGGTATAGGTGGCAGCGGAAGAGTAGAATACGTTATTAAAAATGAGAAAGTTACGGCAATTCCGTATGTAAGTGGTTCAGCTTCTAAATCATTTAAGAAAGGAAAACCGCGTGCTTCTGTTGATAGAATAGGTGTTGATGCAGAATATAAACCAACAAAAGATTCTTTTATTAAATTTAAAGGTAGCACTAATCCTAAACGAACAAATAAACAACTTGGATTAGAAGCAGGATTTACGTTTAAAGAAGGCGGTATGATAATTAGAGACAGGCAATATTTAAAAGGTAAATAATGAGTAAGTTCACCACTAATAAAAATGCAATAGCAGATTGCGATGTTTGTGGGTTTCAATTTAAACTAAAGACTTTAAAAAGTTTATTTGTAAGAGAAACAAAAACAAATATATTAGCGTGTACAGAATGTTGGAATCCAGACCAACCGCAAAACATGCAGGGTATGTATCCGGTTGATGATCCTCAAGCTGTAAGAGATCCAAGACCAGATAAAAGTCTTATACCATACGGACCGTTTAGTAGTAGAGACATACAATGGGGGTGGAACCCTGTAGGGTCAGGTAATATATTGAATATACCCGATATACCTGACGATTTGAAAGGTACCAGCGGTTTAGGTACTGTAACTGTAGAAATAGGAGATTAGAATGGCTAAAGAAAATCAAACAAGAAAACCTAAAATGGTAGATGGGTTTGCTCAACCACAAGATGTACCTGTACCGAACTTTGCTGGGTATCCAGAAAAAGATATTAAAACAACAGGTGTAGAAACTCGTGGTAATGGCGCAGCTACTAAAGGTACTAAAGCTCGTGGACCAATGGCATAAGGATAAGTAATGACTTATACAGAATTAGTAGCAGCAGTGCAAAGTTATACTGAGAATCAGTATTCGACTACGGATATAAATATATTTATTCAAAACGCTGAGCAAAGAATATATAACACGACACAGCTACCTGACTTGCGAAAGAATGTGACGGGTAGAATGACAACAGGTAATAAGTATATGGGGCTACCTACAGATTGGCTATCTTCTTTTAGTATGGCTGTAATTGATCCGGTAACTAACGCGTATACATACCTATTAAATAAAGACGTCAATTTTATTAGAGAGTCTTTCCCTGATACGGACATACCGTTTTTTGGGAAACCAGAGTATTATTCTATTTTTGATGACACTGCAATGTTATTAGGGCCAACACCGGATGCTGATTATAATACGGAACTACATTATTACTATTATCCTGAAACTATTGTTACTGCTGGCTCTACTTGGTTGGGTGACAACTTTGATAGTGCTCTTTTGTACGGGTCTCTTTTGGAAGCAGCTGCATTTATGTTATCAGAGCCTGATACGGTAGCCAACTATACAGCACGTTATCAAGAAGCAATGGCATTATTAACAGGTTTAGGTGAAGGTAAGAATAGAAGGGATGCTTATAGAAGCGGTCAAGTACGAATACCGGTTCCTGGAAGAGGCAGAAGAGTAGGTTAATTTATAATGAAAGGGGTATAATGGAAGAATTAAGATTAGGCAACATGGATTTTGAGGTACATACAACGTCGTACAGAGGGCATACACCGGAAGAAATAGCTGAGTTTGCGTTAGATAAAATTATGTATGTCAGCAAAGATGCAAATCCTTTAATAAAGGAACAAGCAGAAGCTTTTAAAGGGCATATTAGACACGTTCTAGTGCACCATTTAAAACAAGCGGTGAAGTCAGACCGTACAACAATAGCGAATAAACTGCGTGAAGCAGGGCATTCTGAATTAATTAAAACTATTTTAAACATATAGTAGGAGAAAACCATGGCAATTTCACAGGCAATGTGTACGTCGTTTAAAGTTGAAATACTGAACGGGATTCACGCGTTTGGTACTACAGTAACTCGTGCGGCTACAACGGCTGACACTTTTAATCTGGCGTTATATACTTCATCAGCAACTTTGAATGCGGCAACAGCAGCTTATACAACATCAGGCGAAACATCAGGAACAGGATACTCTGCAAAAGGTCAAGCCTTAAGCGTTTCAGCTGTCCCACAAGCAGACGGTACAACAGCGATTCTAAACTTTGCAACTGAAACTTTCACCACCGCAAGTATTACAGCTAGGGGTGCATTAATTTTTAATACGACTCAAGCAGATAAAGCGGTTGCAGTATTAGATTTTGGTGGAGATAAAACATCAACAGCGGGAGATTTTTCAATAGTATTCCCAACATTTGATGCTACAAACGCAATTATACGTATAGCGTAATAGAGGTCTATTATGGCTGACGCAATTATTCACCTAGGTGGGTATGGCTCGGGAGCTTGGGATACTGATGCTTGGGGTGAAACAGTAACTAATTTTACTGGCACCACAGGTTTAGGCAGTGTTACAACGTCAGCTAATGCTACCGTAAATGTGACAGGACTAGCTGGTACGGCAGCCCTAGGGGATGTCGACTTTGCCATTATCGTTAACATGTCCGTTACAGGAGTGGTAGGTACTACTGGGTTAGGCACGACGTCAGAAATTATTGCGGGTGGCGGAGCGTCACCAACTGGAGTCAGTGCAACAGGGAGTGTAGGTACCTCAACCGCGTCAGGCAAATCATCAACTACGGTAAGTGGTGTAGGTGGTACAACTGGACTTGGGTATCTAGAATTTGCAGAAACTTGGACTGGCTGGGGTTCTGGACCATGGGGTCGAGGAACTTGGGGTAAACCGGTTGTATTAGCAGTAGCAACAGGTGTAAGTGCAACAGGAGCTTTAGGCGCTGCCACTGTATCAGGTATAGCTTCTTTTTCAGTTACTGGAGTTGCAGGAACAACAGCGTTAGGGGATGTATCTACTGTTTCAAGTTCTGTAGTAGAAGCTGTTTTAGGAGACTTTGGTACAACTGCTCTTGGTTCAGTTACTGTAGGAGCCAAAGCAACAGTATCACTAACTGGAGTAAGCGCGACAGCTACACCAGGCACCGCTACTACTGTCACGGAAAATAGAGTTTTACCTACGGGAGTAGTAGGAACTGGGGCAACTGGTACGGTTAGTGTGACTGGTAAAGCAAATGTAAGTGTAACGGGGGTTAGTGGAACTTGTGAGACTAACGATTTTACTTTAGTATGGGGATTGATAGACACAGCTCAAGACCCTAAATGGACAAGGATAGTAACATGATAGTTGAAGCAAAAACATTAAAAGATGGTACAATAATAAATAAGTACGAAACGCATTTAGAGTGTTCCAATTGTGGAATGCGTGTAGATGCAGAAGAATATAAATCAGGAATCTGCTCTGATTGTGGTGCCGCATGGGAAGGCAAGCAACACACCAAAGTCCATGTCACAAGTGTACCTGCAAGCGGCCAATCAAGTTAATAGGAGATAACCATGGCAAGTACATTTTCAGACTTAAAAATTGAACTCATAACAACCGGAGAACAGTCTGGAGTATGGGGTGCTACAACAAACGTAAACTTAGGAACAGCTCTCGAAGAAGCCATTACTGGTTCAGCTGATGTTACATTTTCTAGTGGTAATGTAACGCTTACTCTAACAAATTCAAACGCAACTCAAGTAGGTAGACACTTAAGACTTAATTTAGGAGGAACTACAGGTGGCGCTAGAGATTTAGTTTTACCAGCTATTCAAAAGTTATACTTAATTAATAACGGTACAGCCGACACTATTACATGTAAAAACGCATCGGGCACAACCGTTGCAGTTCCAGCAGCAACTTCTACCTTTATCTACAACACTAGCACTAATGTAGTAGATGCGACTAGCTATTTATCCACACTATCTTTAGGTACAGCTTTGGCTGTTTCTTCTGGTGGTACAGGTGCAGGTGCAGCTGCCGGAGCTAGAACTAATCTAGGCGCTGCAGCTGCCGGAGCTAACTCTGACATTACCTCTCTTACTGGGTTAACTACAGCGTTAACCGTAGCTCAAGGTGGTACAGGGGCAGCGACTCATACAGCGAATGCGGTATTGATTGGGGAAGGCACAGGAGCTATTACATCAGTGTCTCCAGGCACAACAGGAAATGTTTTAACATCCAATGGTACGGACTGGACTTCTGCCGCATCAGCGGGTTTTGATTCAGGTACACGAATGATATTTGCTCAAAACGCAGCTCCAACTGGATGGACAAAAGACACAACAAATTATAATCAACATGCAATGAGAATTGTGACTGGAACAGGAGGAGGCGCGGCAGGTACAGTAGACTTTACCTCGGCTTTTACCTCGCAGTCGGTAGCAGGTTCGGTAGCGGTTACAGGAATTTCTGGTAGTACAAGTGCTACAACGCTGAGCACAGCACAGATACCAAGCCATACTCACCCTTACGTAGTAAGATTGAGCAATATCGCTGGAGGGTCTGGTAAAGGGGGAGCTACAGCCAGCACTCAAACCACTAATACTTCAGGGGCTACAGGTGGAGGCGGTTCTCACGATCACTCATTCTCATTTAGTTCTGGTACTGCAACATTTAGTGGAACTGCAATTGATTTAGCTGTAAAATACTTAGACGTTATAACAGCAGTAGCAGATTAATAGAATTGAAAGGAATTAAATGCAACTAGAAAAAGGTACTTTTTGTCCTTTATTAAAGAAAAAATGTATAGGTTTAGAGTGTGCTTGGTTTGTTAAAGTACAAGGGATTGATAAGAATACTGGCAATCAAGTAGATGAGTATAATTGTTCTATAGCTTGGATGCCTTTGTTACAGATAGAAAACTCAGGTACTCAAAGAGAAACTGGAGCAGCGGTTGAATCATTTAGGAATGAAATGGTAAAAGCTAATGAAAGTAGTATTAAAGTATTAGCTGAAAGTGCAAAACAAAATTTATTAGGAGATAAGAAATGAAACTGTCAATTATAGTAGCCGATAATTCTGTTGCTAAAAATGAAGTAGGAATTGTTGGTTTAGACCTATCGACTTGCAGTATTCCAGCAAATGTATGGGCATTGCAATGGGATGGAGCCAAAGGACATATTGAATATCCAGGTCAAGGAGTAAATACTGAAATAGACGAACTACCTAACTGGGCAGAAGCCGCTGAAGCTTTATGGGAAACAGCACAAGCTAAAATTAATGCAGAAGAAGCCGCTATTGAAGAACAAGGACAAGATGACCCTGCACTAGATGCTATTATGGCTCAGTACCCAACAGTAACACAAGCTTATGCAGAAGCAGTGATTGCTAAAATATCTTCTCTAGACTTTGAACTTCGAATAGTTAGTGGAAACTATTTGTATTCCTATGAGGTTCAAAATACTAGACCATTTAAACCTATAGGAATAGCTTGTCTTAACTTAAAAGGTTCTGGAACAGCTATTCTTAATAAAATGACACAGTTTGCAGATGAAGCAGCTAAGTATGGTATTCCTATATTTTCTTACCTTGATACTGTAGCATCACAAGATGAATTAGCTAAATACAATATTGATCATATGGGACAAACTCAATACACTTATGATGGAAATCCATTTATGTATACTGAGTGGACTGTTGAAAAAGAAAAACAAAAAGCAGATAAAGATATTAATTTAGATAGAGTAGCTACTTTAAATGCAGGGTTTACATGGAATGGCAATACCTTTGATGCTGATGATTTAAGTAGAACTAACTTAGCGGGATATGTAGCTATGGTTGATGCTAATATAAGTTTACCTGCTAATTTTACATGGCGTGATATGAATAATAATGATATAGTTTTAACCGACGAGACAATTAAAGATTTTGCAACAGCTATGAATACTTTTGTAAATGATACTTATGTAGCCTCTTGGGAAAGGAAAGCCAATGTTCAAGCAGCCACAACTATTGATGCGGTGCGCGCAATTTAATATAAGCAATAATGTTAAGATAAAAATAATACAGGCTTTTGCATACATAGGTGCACTCGCTACATTATTTTTTTGGTGGAATACAACTCTATTTATATTAGCTTTAATTTGGGGATGGCTTCTTACTGGTTTTGGTTCTAGCATGTCGTTACATAAAATGTCTGCCCATCGGTCTTTTAAACCAAAAAATAGATTTATAAAAATAATACTTTTGTTCTTTGGAACTATAGTAAGTATGGGTAGCACTATATATTGGTGTGATACGCACAGATTACATCACGGAACATCGGATACAGACAAAGACCCTCACCCTCCTAATGGAACTTTATGGAATAAAATAAAAATATGGTTTTACTATTTTGCTCCTTATCAAGTAAATCCCATGCGAGTAAAAGATTTAATTGCTGACAAAGACCATATGTTTTTTCACAGGCACTATTATAAAATATTATTAGGGTGGATTGGCCTTCTTGCTTTAATAGATATAAAGATAATGGCTTATTTTTATTGCGTTAGTATGCTGTATGTATTTTTTGGTATTAGTTATATAACCGTAATAGCACATATACCTAAACTAGCAATTAAAGGGTATAGAATTTTTAACTCTCCTGATTATACATATAATAGTAAACTTTTTGCTTGGTTATTATGGGGCGAAGGGTTTCATAATACACATCATAGTAACCCAAGACTTTATAATTTAGCAGTGCTTCCTGATGAGTTTGATTACTCTGCTAAAGTAATAGAATATATAGGAGTTCCTTTTAAACAAAAACCAAAAACTTTTAATAAAATAACAAAGGTATAGCATGGACATTACAGAGAGAGTATTAAAAATTATATCTGAAGAAATAAAAACGCCAGTTGATAAAATAAATTTAAAAGAAGATATAAGGGATATGGGAATAGATTCTTTGGCTACAGTAGAAATAATTATAGCTATAGAAGAAGAATTAAGTATTGCCATACCAGAAGATAGTGTTGAAGATTTACAAACAGTACAAGACATTGTTAGTTTATGCAATCGCTTGCACTCTTAAACCACAGGACCCTATGGGTTTTTGTGCATCTGGGCGCTATTACAGCAATTGTAATGGCTATATTTTATGGCTATGGATGGTGGCTACTAACATCATATTTAATTTCTAGAGTATGGCTAATAGGTGGAATGAGTATTGGGCTACATAGATATTTTTCTCACAAAACTTTTACTACTACCCCTTTAAAACATAAGTTAATTTGTTTCCTTAGTATGATGGCAGCGCAAGGAAGCCCTATTGCGTGGGCTATGGTTCATAGGCATCATCATAAATATACTGATAAGGATCATGATTTACATGCACCAAAAGACGGTATATTTCATGCGGCAGTAACATGGGCATTAGGAAACCCTAAGACTTGGGTAAAAGAAGATAATTTAAAATTTACTGTTACTGATTTAGCAAAAGATAAAGTAATAGCCTTTACGGACAAATGGTATTATGTTTTTTGGTATAGTCTAATCGCTATAAGTTTTCTTATTGATTGGAAGATTGCTATCTTCTTAGTATTAGCACCTCCAGGATTAGGTTATTTACTAGACATGCTATCTATTAATGTGTTGTTTCATGTGCCTTGGACTCCTTTTGGATATAGAAACTTTGATATTAATGAAAAAAGCAGAAATTTTAAATGGTTTTTATGGTTAGGTTTATCGGAAGGACTACACAATAACCATCATGCACAACCTTGGAAAGCTAACGTAGCGGTTAAAAAAGGTGAGTTTGATATATCTGGGTGGATTATTGATAAATGGTTTGCTAAAGAGTATGTAGGTGATGTTAAAGTTAATTAAGAAAAAAACTTTAAAATTAGTTAAAGACAATTTTAAGTCAAGTTATATGGATAGGTACTATTTATGGTTTACTACCAGAGTAAGTGTAAATGTTTTATCAAGTAGCGATATGGAAATGCACTCGCATCCTTGGGACTATACAACTATAGTTCTTTGGGGAGGATACAAAGAGACTACTTTAAATGGAACAAAAACTTATGGAGTAGGTTCTATTATTAAACATAAACATTCTGAATTTCATTCGCTAGAGTTAATTAAAGATAAATGTATTACTTTATTTTTTGCATCTAAACCAAAAGTAAAAAGCACAACCTTTTTAATTAATGGAAAAATTGTAAATGATTTAAAATATCAATTAAGTCAATGCAAAACAATTGCTCAAAAGAAAAGAGTGGTCCAAGGATATAAAGATATACTATGATAAACAAGCTAATTAAAACAACTTACTTTCCGTTTATTTCGGTTAAATTAGCAAAAGATGGTTTTAAAACAGATTACATAGCTAGATATTATTTATGGTTTTCTAAACGAGTATTTATAAATGTTATAAAGAGTAGTGAAAATGTATTACATACTCACCCTTGGGACTATACGTCTATAATTCTTTGGGGTGGATATAAAGAGACTACTTTAAAAGGAGCAAAAGTGTATAAGCCTGGTTCTGTTATTAGAAAAAAACATTCTGATTTTCACGCATTAAAACTACTTAAAAAAAATTGCGTTACTTTATTTTTTGTATCTAAACCAAAAGTAAAAAGCCAATCATTTTTAGTTAATGGAAAGGTTTTAAATGATTTTGAATACCAATTATCTTTGTGTAAAACTGTCGAACAAAAAAAAGAATTAGTCCAAGCATATAAAAGTTTTAAAAATAATAACTATGTATTAGAGGATACTTTATAGATGGCTATACAATTTGATAGGATAGATATTATAACTCGTGATTGTGCAGATATATGGAACATAACAGGAGTGGATAATGAAGCTATAGCTGCGGAGGTTTTTTCATATGTAGGACAAGTTATGAGTAATGACCCTACACAAACTAGAAGTGAAGATTCTATAATTGACTTAACTGCCCCTGCTACTAAAATATTATATGAAGAGATTAATAAAGTTTTAAAATACAGAAATTTAAAAAGTATTTTAACACAACAATGGGGTCAAATTCATAGGCAGTATGAGTCATCAGAAATGCACGAGCACACACCTTACGACGTTGGGTGGGTATATTATGCTAGAGTCCCTAAAGATAGTGGGGCATTAGTATTTACACAGTTTTTAGGATGGACTGGTAAGGTAGACTATGTACACCTCCCTAAAGTAGGGCAGTTAGTTATGTTTCCTGGATGGATGGTACATAGGGTAACTAAAAATTTTAATACAATTCCTAGAGTAAGTATTTCAGGAAATGCAAATTATATACAGCATACAGAGTGAATATAGGCTTAGTATGGTAAAATAAGAGTATTGTGTTGGGAGTAAATATATGTTATCAATTTTACAACATCTAGTACCTATCGCTTTGGGGTTTTTCGCTAAACTTGTAGCTATTAAATCACAACAGGCGCACGATCAAAATCAACTAATGTTAAAAGCATTAGCAGCAAAGTCAGGCGAAATTCAAAAAGCTAGAGAGCAGTCTAATAAAGAGTCGCCTATGGCTGCTTGGAATAGACGGATTTTAATGTTCGCTATTTTAGCGTTAGTTGCTATTTATCCTCTAGCCGGACTATTTGGAGTTGATACAGTTATAGAGGTAGTTGAGAAGCCAACATCTTTTCTTTTTGGGTTATTTGAGATTGGAGGCGCTACTAAATTTGAAACAATTAAAGGACTTTATAAGTTCGATGAGATATTTACGTGGGCCACGATGATAGTTGAGTTTTATTTCGGGGGCCAATTAGCTAAAGGTAAGTAATATGGCGTTACGAAAACTTGTATTTAAACCCGGAATTAACCGGGATCAAACTAATTATTCTTCTGAAGGCGGATGGTATTCGGGCGATAAAGTTAGGTTTAGACAAGGCTTTCCTGAAAAAATAGGTGGATGGAACCCTATAAATTTTACTCCTTTTGTAGGTACTGCATCTAGTTTAATTTCCTATGGTACGTCTGATAACCAACAGGTTATTGGCATTGGCACCAATGAAAAAATGTATGTACTTACCGGTACTACTTTGGTAGACACCACTCCTATCCGCGAAACATTTACTTCTACAACATCCCCTTCTACAAATAGTATGTTTGCTTCGGCTGCCGGAACTAACGTTCTTACTGTTACTCTTACTAGCGGAGCCGACGAAGGCGACTATGTTACCTTTAGTGGAGTGCTTACTTTTGGAGGTATTCCTGCCTCTGACATTAATAAAGAATTTAAAATATTTAATGTAGAGACTACTAACTTTCAAATTACGGTAGCTACGACTGCTTCTTCTAGTGTTGCTGCTGGGGGAGGGGTAGGGATTACCGCTGCTTTTCAATTAAATATTGGGTTTGCAACGGTTACTTATGGATATGGTTGGGGTACTGATCCCTACGGCAGTGGTGAATGGGGTGCGGGCGGTAGCGTTCCAGTTGCTATTCCAGCTCGTGTAATATACCAAGACAATTTTAATGACGACATTATTTTTAATATTAAGAATTCAAATATTTTTTATTGGGAATATAATGCGGGGCTAACTAGTAGAGGTGTTCTTTTAAGTAGTTTAGTTAATGCTAGAGCAGTGCCTAATAAAGTAAATAAGAGTATGTTTGCACCAAGCGGTCATTTACTTTGTTTAGGGGCTCAAGAATATAATAGAGTTTTAACTGCAGGAACTACAATTTCGGGGATAACTAGGGGTGGTACTGCTGCAGTTGTCACTACTAGTAGTGGTCACGGATTAGTTGTAGGAGACTGGATATTGTTAGCTGGACAAGCTCCTGCAGTATATCAAGGTGAGTTTCAAGTACGTACTGTACCATCTGGGACTACGTTTACTTATGTTATTCCTTATGACCCAGGAAGCAACGCTACTACAGTAGGAACTTATCAAAAAGTAGATTACAATACTGGACCTTATGATGGGCTTCTTATTAGATGGGCTAATGTTAATGCTGATATAGGCCCTCAACCTGAAGAATGGAAACCGGAAATTACTAACTCAGCAGGGTTTTTACGAGTTCAGCAAGGCTCAAGCATTGTTACCGGATTTATAGCACGCCAAGAAGTTTTAGTATTTACAGATACTGCATTAACTACACTTCAATTTACAGGTACAGATACAGTTTTTGCACAGAACGAAATATCTACTTCTATTAACATTATGGGGTCTAAAGTTGTAGCAGAAGCAAACAATATTGTATTTTGGATGGGTAACGATAAATTCTTTGCCTATGATGGTAGGGTTAACACTTTGCCTTGTACGCTAAAGCAGTATGTATTTGAAGATATGAACAAAACACAAGGTGAAGACTTTCACGCTGGCGTTAATAGTGAGTTTAACGAAATAATATGGTTTTATGTATCGGGGGCAGCGACTACCATTGATAGGTATGTTATATATAACTATGAAGAAAACATTTGGTATTATGGACAATTAAACAGAACTACGTGGGTTGATTCAGGCACAATACCTTTTCCATTAGCTACAAGTAACGGTTATGTGTATAGACATGAAGATGGCAATAATGATGGGCAGCCTTTAGGGGGAGAACCCCTTGCTATTAACTCGTTTATACAATCGGCTGATATGAGTATTGATGATGGAGACTTTTTTGTATTAACTAAAAGAGTTATACCTGATGTAAACTTTACTAATTCTGAAACATCTGATCCTATAACTGGGGCAGACTTAATACCAGAAGTACAGGTAACGGTAGGGGTACGAAACTTTCCTGGAGCAAGTTTAAGCACTACTGATGTAACGGGTAATACATTAACTAGGGAAGTAATTACTACTGCAACTATTGACCAATATACGAATCAAGTATTTGTAAGAGCAAGAGGTAGACAAATGGCATTTAAAATAGCTTCAGAAGATGTAGGAGTGCAATGGCAACTAGGTATGACTAGAGTAGACTTTAAACCAGATGGGAGAAGAGGATAATGGCTAATATAACTTCAACTATAGCTCCTAACTTAGCTCCGCCTTCTACTGAGTATGATGTAGACCAAGCAGTTTTAACTTCTAATCAGCTTAGATTATATTTTAATCAGATAGATGCCAATAACAATGCAGTTAAACAATCTATTGAAGCTGTATCGACGTTGCATTGGCTAGGAGATAATTAATGGCTTTTCAAACAGTTACTCCAATAAGACTTGCTCAAGCTACTTGTACTACCACTTATTTAGCTGTTTACACTTGTCCTACAGATGCTAGGGCTTATATGAAAGATATTATGGTTTGTAATGGAACTGCTGGTGCTGGAAATGTTTACATAAATATTGTACCTGACACTCAAGTTGTAGGGGCTAGTAATGCAATATACTTTAATTACCCATTAACGGCTTACGCTACTTTTCAATGGAAAGGCACACAGATACTAAATGAAGGGGACACTATTCAAGTTAAGAGTACTTTTATGTCAAAAACTTTTACGTCCACTGCCACTGATAATTGCTTTACTACAAATACTACAAGCGGTACAGAAAGTATTGTTGCAGTAACTATAGCAAATCATGGAGCAGTTACGGGAGACCAAGTTAGTTTTACAGGAGCCGTTGCTGTAGGGGGGATTACAGCTCCACAGCTTAACACAACGTTTACAGTAACTTATGGGGATGATAATACTTTTTTAATAACTACAGCAGGAACTGGAACATCTGTTGCAACAGGAGGAGGTACAGGAATTATTGCAATATTTTCATATGCACCCTTACCTACAATCACTATATCTGGCGGAGAAGCCACATAAAACGGTTTATATATGGGCACATACATGATATTATTAGACAATATAGAATGGGGTAATTTAAAGATTCCTCCGATTAATCTTTACAATGCACCTAGGGTAAAATAATGAGCTATATAGACGAACACATAGAATACCTAGGAGTGCATGAAGGAACTAAAGGTGCTTCAGAACGAGTAGAAGATTCGTCAAAGTCTGCAGCTCCTTACGGGTTAGACAATCCCCCTATTCCTAGAAAAGAAAAAGAAACAGATAAAGCATACGCAAAAAGAGTTTTACAGTATTTTGAAAAAGAAGCAATAAATACTTTAGGAGATGCTTATAGTAATGCTCCAATTGGAGTTAAACGAGCCGTTTTAGATAGCTATTATAATTCAGGACGTTTATATCCAGGACAGGTTGCTAGTTTAAAAGGTTCAGACTATAAAGGATTTGCTAAAAACACTCTAGATATTGTTTCTGCTAATGATCCTAAAACTAACAGCGGAGGCATATTAAAAGGATTAGCTAATCGTAAAGCTGCAACTTATAATTTAATGGCTGGAGATGAAACAGGACTACCTCCAATAACTGGAGGTGAGTTAATAAATGTAGATGGAAATGCAAAGTTAATTTATAACACGGGTAAAGATCCGTATACCTTTGATTTTCAAAAACCTTTGCATAGTGGAAGCACACCGGGAGCTTTAAATGTAAAAACTGTGCAACCGCAAGAAGTTGTAAAACAAATCCCTGCAGGAGGGATACAACAGTTAGAACAGCAAATGTTTAAGCCTTATAATTTTGGGTTTAGAAAAGGCGGAAGAGTGATAAAGACTAAACCTATTGAGGTTTCAGCGCGTAGTCTTTTTGATATACAAGAAAATGCAAGACGTAGCATGATGCATGGTAACTACCAAGATCGAATGGATGACTATGCATACGCAAGAGAACAAGCTCAAAGACCTTATGTTAACCGTTATCCGGTTGATAGTAGGGGTCAAGGAGCATATAGCACAGCAGCACCAATGAGAAATCAAGCCGCTCGTATGATGGGATTTGCCAAAGGCGGATTAATAAATACACAAGGACCAAGACCGATGA
>Ga0209634_1002186_pt1 | contig 13856 bp, 13 predicted proteins | sample LinPmetageLP40_FD_184043 | JGI IMG/M metagenome (GOLD analysis project Ga0209634, IMG submission 184043) | Marine viral communities from the Pacific Ocean - LP-40 (SPAdes) (version 2) | ecosystem: Environmental > Aquatic > Marine > Oceanic | place: Pacific Ocean | collected 2010-08-26
AATTGACTGGTACACTTGACCCATTGGTAGTTGAAGTACTGTTGTTTGTTGTTGTGCTTGTCGTTGTATTTGTTTGTCCATCGTTATTGTTTGTTGTAGTGGCTGTATACCCACCTGTAATCTGGGTGTTACTGCCCGAAGTATTTGTTTGGTCATTGTCATCATTCGTTGAATCTCCCCATACTGGTGAACTAACTAAGAGTATAAAAGTTAACAAAAATGTTATTAGTAAATTTTGTTTTATTATTTTTTTCATTATTCCTTTATAATTTTATATATTTTCATTCTACCTTCTGCATCTGGTCTTAGTTCCGCTTTGACTTGACCACATTCATACCGAATAGTATTAACTCTGTTATCCGATAAATTTCTTTCTGCTTCTCTTTTAGATTTTAAACATTTAGACAAACCATCTGTCATCATAAACCCATCCATTGAACCATTGACATACATAATTAAAGCAAATACTGTTTCAATGACCATTTTTATTTTCCCTTACTTTATCTTTTAATTTTTCTACATCTGTTTGTAGTTTTAACACTTGGTCTTTTAAAAAATTTATATTTACAGTATTGGACATCATTAATTCCAATTCAGCTTGTAACTTTTCTTGAGTAGCAGAAATAAATTCTACCAACATAAACAATTCATTAATTTGAGGTGAAACCATATCACCTTTAGGAACACCAATAATAAATTCATTAGCGGCTGTTAAATCTTTTTCTGTTAAAACTAATGCAGTTTCTACTTGTGTTAGTCTAGCTATAACACCAAAATATGCCCACGTTCCTACAGCAACCAATGTAATTAAACTGGCAACTGTCTTGAGTGGCATCTGTACATTTGTGTTATCGTTTAGTTTCATTATTTTTTAACTAAACTTCCCCCAAAATATAATCCAATAATTGCAGACATTAGGTGAGTATCTAGTGGCGTAATAACAACACCAAAAAACTCTTTATCTAGTGTAATTTCTTTCTGTTCAATTAAGAATAAAAATCCTCTAGAAAATTCTGTCCAAGTTAAATACACACTTGTATCAAAAAATACAGGTACTATTTTAGGCCACGCAATAATAAAGAACACAGCAGTTAAAGCTATAATTCTTCTAGTCCATTGAAAACCTTTGTTGTCATATGTCCTAGCATCACTAATATGTTTCATTTGATTATCTGCTCTAGCAAGTAACATTTTTTGTTCGTCTTGTTTTGCTTTAATGCTCTGGCCCCAAATGGACATTACTCCACCTAAAACGCTAGAACCTAGCATTGTAATCATTTCTACTGGTAACCCACCTAACATCTGTTAATCTCCCTATACTATGTAACTTAATATAATTAAAACTAAGATAGCCCCTAAAGTACCGGCAACTATTTTGCCTCGCTTAGTTAAGCTATTCCACATACCTTTTAATTTATCCATTTTTTCTCCTATTTTAAAAATTTTATAAATGTATATAATCCACCTAATATAGCCCCAATAAATAGTGCTACTTTAAGTCCTCCTATGCCCATATTAGCTGAAGTACTTAAATCTCTTATTTGTTTTTGCATTATATTTATATCTTCTCTAATGTAGTTTACGTCTGTTTTAAGTTCCGCAATCATTATTTTTTCTTTATCCCAGTTCTCAGCCATACTAAACTCCTGTGTTACCTAATCCTGCTATTGGAAAACTATCAAATTCAACACAATAAGTATTCATTGTTGTTGCTAATTTATATTCTGTAGGTTTATTGTTGTACGCATCGTGTAATTCGTATCTTGCTACTTGGCACTCTTCTTCATTAGGGTATATAAACCCATTGTACTTAACTGATGGAGCGTTAGGCATAGAAAATAGAACTAGCATAAACCAAACTTTTATCATATACCGCCTATTCTTACTCTTTCTTTTTCATCCATAAGATACTCTTCTCCAAATATATCTTGTAGTTGTTCTCCTACAGTATCATCACCAGTTAACGCTTGCTGTCCAGAGAACTCTTTCGCTAGAGTAGAAAATACTGTTGATGTTTTTAAAAGATTTAGTAATGCAAGCTGTTCTTTTACTCTTGGTGGCTTATCTGTTTCAAGCATCTTTATAATTATTTTAGGTAAGTCGGGATTTTTTATTGTTTCAACTAATAAACTAAACTCTGAAAGACGCATTTTTTGTAAGACACTTTCTGTTGCTACATATTGCGGAGATATAATATCTCTATTCATACTGTAGAATCTACTTATCCAACTTTCTACAGACATTCTTCTAGGAACACCTGTAAAGTTTGTATCGTCTGTAGATTTTTGTGCGATGTTTGTAAAAAGGTCAGTAAATTTATTTATGTCAAATAATTCTTCTTTAGTAAATACTTGAAGTAGACCACCTTCATTTTCGCTTAGAAACTTTTTTAAAGCCATAGTATCAAATTCTTTTATTTGAACTTGTTGTGATGCTGTACTTGCCTTTTTTGTACCTGTTGCGGCTGTATTAACTACAACAAATTTGTTACCTACACCCTTTTCAAAATTAGCTTGTATAAACTTAGCAACTAATTCTTTACCCATTAATCTAAAATCTTCTACATCAGCCGCATTTTTTAATGTACCCATTTCTTGCATAATTTTTACTAGGTCATCAAATTTTCCGTACTTAACAACTTGTGTAACAAATGTTTGTTCGTCTTTTAGTTGAGTTCCAAATCGTTGTGCAACATCTGCACCACTTAAATTCTCCCAAAATTTCTGCTTCTTTTTCATTGAGATGTTAACTAATTCTCTACTTTTGTTTTGTAGATTTTTTAAATCAGCTATCATTCTTCTTTCAGCTTTTTGTCCGTACTCTGTTGTTTTTACAAGTTTGTCATAAGAAACACTTAAATCAAGAGCGTTATCAACATCTAATAATTTGTATAGTTTTCCATCGCTACCTGTAATAGTAAACTGCTCTTCAAGTCTTTGTATTTTTTTATAATCTAAAACTTCACCTTTAGTTTGTAATAATTTTTCTAAGTTAGGAGTTGTAAAACTACTTTTTGTTAACCCCCCCTGCTCTAAAAATATTTTTGCGTTTTTAGATTCAAGAAGGTAGTTAGTAAATTGTTTTGTTACAATAGCTTGTAAGCTTTCAAACATTTGTTTATTACCAACAGGGTCAAAATAAAATCCAGAATCACCGCCTGCTTTAGAATATATTTTTGAATTACTAGGGTCATACTTACCCCAAATTCTTTCGAATTGTCCTAAAAGAGTAGCGGCATCTGCTTCATTTTTTATTATTTTTGAAATGTCCTTTGTGTTAAACCATTGGTTAATATCTAATTTGTGAGTTTTACTATTAATTTCTAAATCGGTGTTATTAATGCCAGTGGTTTTACCACCATCCATTTCTATAGCTTTTGCTTTTGCATCCGCATCTAAAACATTTTTTCCATCTTGTTTTTGTACATCGATTGTTTCACTCCATTTTTTACCTAAAGTTCCGTTTCTAGAAAACCGCATAAAGTTTATGTAAGCTTGTTCATTTGCATTTATATATAAATTTTTTACATCATCACTTATGTTACCTGTTGTAGTAAGTAGACTTTCATGTAAAGAATTTTTTGTTGCTTTATAAAATTGTCCTACTGTATCACCTGTATTGTCGGGTTTACCAAAAGCTTTTTTCTCTAAACTATTTATAGCAGACTTAAATTTTAAGGCACTGTCAAATTCTATATTTAAACGCATATCAACACTGTCATCTCTTCTAAGTAAATTAAACAAATCAAAATCAGTAACTTTATTAGGTGTAACATTTTCCATTTGTGCTACGCCAACTTTTAATTGTTGTTTTACTTTATTTATGTCGCCCTCTAGTAATTTATCTTTTTGTAATAACTCAAAAAATTCATCAGAAAAAGTTATGTTTTCATTTTGTTTAGACATTGTTCTAGCAAGTTCAGCAATAGTTTCATTTCCTGTTCCTGTTCGTAAGTATCTAGTTATTTCTTTTTGAGCAGATACATCAAATATTTGAATTAATTTTCCTAATTCATTATCAGAAGGAATTGCACTATTTAATTTATATATAGATAAGTCTGGGTCAGTTTTTCTAGCTGTATCCATTATAGCATCAAATGTATCTGTTACATCTACAGTTTGATATTTATTTGTTCCGTTAATTTTAGTTGCATCTCTTAATGTGTTATACGCATTATTAACTTTAGCATTTTGTGTTGCTTTATGAGCTTCAAATGTAAACACCAACGCTTGATTTACTTGTACACCTTTGTAATCTGCGTATGGTGTAACTTTTGTATTTTTTATGTCTACATTTTTCATACCTAAACTTATAAATCGTTTAGTAAAAGAATCAGACATTAGATTTGAATTTACTTTTTCTATAGTGTTTAGTATACTATCTTCCCATTTATTTTCTTCTAAAATTATTCGTATTTTACTTTTTAAATCTATGTTAGCACTTTTTTCCGCCATCACTGCTAAGTTATTTTGCCATAAAGTTAGTTGTTCTTGTATTTGATTTGGTTTTAAATCACCTTTTGCCCAAGCATCTGCAACTAAATCTAACTCTTCTACATGTAATGCTAAAAGTTCTTGTTCCCCTAGAATTGCACTATCTTGTATTCTCTTATTTAAATCAACAAGGTTATCTTCAAACTTTTTATATCTTCCATTACTAACTAAGTCTGGATTTAATTTTAATATCTGATTTATTTTTGTATTAATCAAATCTCCTAAGTCACGGATTTGATTTATTCTATCTTGAGCCGCTCCAACATCAAAGCCTGTTACTTTTCTTGCGTTCATTGTTGCTTGAGACAATTCTTCTAAACCATGTAAAACAGCTAATCCACTTAAATCAGCTAGTGTACCATTAAACAACCTAACAGAAGCATCATCCATACCTGCGGTTAATTCTTCTAAATCATCGTAACTAGTTTTCATTCTAAGTAAAGTTTGTTCTCTTAATTGTGGAGGTAAAGTATCGATTACTTCTACAAACCTTTTCATACTTCTTATTTCTCTGTTAGTTAGTGGTACATAATTTCCTTTTTTATTATACTTAAATAAATCAGTAAATTCTCCACCAAAAACTTTAGCTCGCATATTTGTGCTTAGTGAAAAATATGGTACCATACCATCTATCATTGAAGTTGCTCTATCTGTTGCTGATGCTAAAACTTCTGCTCCAAATTGTACTGAACCTACACTTGTTTTTAGCATAGACACAGGTAACAAACCACAAGATAACTCTCCTATAATTTGGTAGCCTTCACTTCCTGTTGTGTTGTATAATGCACCACCACAAGTAGATGCTAACGTTGTATTTGTTACTACTCCGCTATAGCTATCAGACACTCGAAAGTTATTTTTTAAACTAGCAATATTATCTACTTCTTTGTTTTTTGCTACAAACAATTTTTCTAATTCAAATTTGTCAGTTGCATTTGCTATCTTAGCATCTATATCAATTAATCTTTTATCAGCCATAACAAGAAGTTTTTCAGTTTGTATGTTATCAATTTTATTTCCATACTTTACTGTATTAGCAAAAAACTTTTGGGCTTTCTTTTTATCAAAGTGCTTGTTTTTAAAGGCGTTTGCTTTTGCCCAACCGATGAGAGCTTCTGCTTGATTTCCATTAAATTCTTTTATAGTAGCTTTTTTACCTTCTTTACTTTTTAACCAATCAATAGCTTGTTTATATTGTGCTTGGTTATTAGCAAATATTTTAGCCGCACCCGCTTCCCAAGCAAGAACAAATGGTGCGTTTTCTGATATAACTTTTAATACACTTCCTGAAAAAGTTTTTGCGTTAGCTAAATAGTTTGCGGCTTCTTCTCCTATGTCTACACCTGTAGTTTTGTATATCATGTTTCTGTAGTTTTCTTCAGAAGTACTAAACATATGCATTGTTCTATACCTATCAAACTGTTGAGCTACATCTGCTAAACGAATTGTTCTTTGTAAATTGTAAGCTTGTTGCTCTTCCTCGGGCATTGTTTTAATTTGCTCTTCTGTTAAACGAGGAAAACCACCTTCTCCTTTATACTCTTCAGCAAATTTTTGTGTTACCCATAAAAGTCCTCTAGCTACAGGCTGTGTAGTTACATCACTCATTGGGCCAGTAACTGTTGAACCTGCATCCATAGACAATGATGTAGTCATACCAGAACCATCTGCGGTGTATTTGGGGAAAGGGCTTAAAGGTGTTTTAACACCTGCATCAAGTGTTAAATTTGTAAAAGGTAAAGATATTTCACCTTCTATGTTTTTTTGAATTGTTTCTATTTTGTCTTTAGGAATTAAACTTTCTACTTGCATCCTAATTTGTGACTGTTTTTCCTTTTCTGTGGTAAACATAACATCAACAAAATTACTAACACCAGTTACTATTTTTTTACCTAGTGAAGGTTCTTCTTTATAGTCTTGGAAAGTAGGATTATTTCTTATTCTGTAGTGTTCTTCAATAGCTTGTTTTTCACTCAACCCTTTAGTTACATATGTTTCCTGTAGTTGTCCATCTACTAAAGTAAAACCTACAGGCTCGGTACCATCATACTGTCCTAGCTGTCTGTTACGCCTATTTACTATAGGGTTATATTGTATCCCAATACTTGTTAAATCTTGTTGAGTTAATTCAGCCATTTATCTCCTTTACTTTAATAGTATTTCTACTCTTGTTTCTGTAACAGGGTTAAAAATAAGTCCTTCATTTGTAGGGTCAATATTTATTGAACTTAACCCATAGTATTCGTCATAAGCACTTTTATTTTTATCGCCTACATTTTGACTTTTATATAAACCATTTAAAAATTCTGTTCTCATATCGGCTGTTGCTACTAAAGCTTTACCACTGTAATTTCCAAATTTTTCATCATCACCAAAGTATACTATAGTATGAGTATTTCCGTTTTTATCTGTGTATGGTTCAACTACTACAGAACCAGATTTAAATAAGTCATTACTAGAAACTTTCAATTTACTAAACTGTGTACCTATAGAATCACTTGATGACCCCGGCTCTACACCTTTACTTTGTATAGAATTTTTTAAATCTTCTGTTGTTTTAATTTTACCTTGTGCAAAGTAAAGACCTTGAGAATGTTTTGCAGTTGTATAACCTTTAATACTTGTTCTATCCCATTTAGACATCTGCTGTAATCCAGTAGAAAATTCATCAATACTATCTAACGCCGCTATCATTAACTCTGGATTTTTCATTAGTGTATCCATGTTTAACGCTTGTAAAATATTATCTACGTCTTGGTCGGATATAGTACGACCACCAGAACCACCTTGTAATGCCATAGCAAGTTGATAAGCAATAGAAAACTTTAAAAATTCTCTTTCTGCTTTTCTTGCGGCTTCTTTATCTGCTCCATTTGCATCTGCTTGAAACTGTGCCATTTGCTCAAAGACACTTCCCATTTTTCCACTAGTATCTACAAAGTTACCAGAATTTTCTAATGTTTTAAAATTAGTAAATAATTCTTGAAAACCTGCTCCTGTACTTTTAACTTTTGCAATTGTTTCAGCCCAGAAAGAAGGTAAGCCTACTAAGTTTCCAGATTCTTGTATGTTATTTTTAAGTTGAGATATAGATATTTTAACTTTTCCTGCGGCGGCAAATTGTGATTCTCTGTCTTGGTCATTATATTTCCAATCTGTACCTTTCATATCTCTAGTATTAGTTGTTATATCTATAACATCACCATACTGTGCTTCTTTTCTTCTTGCAGTTGCATTTACTACATATATAATATCTTCTAAGTTTACTAATTTTGCAACTCTTCCCGTTGCGTCTGATTGTTTTAGTAAGTTAGCATTAACACTTTCTATTTTATTAACCATAGTTTCGTAGAAAGCAGGGGCTACACTATCAATTTCATCAAAACTTAATTCTTGTAAGTGATTTATTTCACTTGAAAATTGTAAAACACCTAAACTAATTTGATTTGTTTCTAAATTTTTAACAAACTTTGCTATTTGATTTGGGTCACTTGAACCGGCATTATCACCTAATCCAATCAAAGGTTCAACATTTTTAAACATTGTTGTTTTATCAACAAACCCTGCACTAACAGCTAGGTCATCATAACTAATTGGTTTTGTATCTACTGTTTCCCCATCTGGTGATAATATTAAAGCAACATCATCATAGTATTTTGCGTCACGCTTTCTATAATCATTTAGTTCTCGTTCTTTAATATTTTCATCTATAAATGTGTTAAAAGCACTACCTACACCTTCTAAGTTTTGTATGTTGTCTAGTCCTCTAAACCAATTTTTTCGTAGGTACCCTTTAGCAGTATCACTAACCATAACACTTGCTGAATCAGCCTGTTTAAATACACCATTAACAGTTTGTATTAAATCATTGTAAGTTTCTACATCATTTGCTTTTAACCATTTTATACTTTCGTTGTTCCAAGAATTAATTTGTGCTAATTGTGTATTATATGCAGTACCACCTTTTAAAACACTATCACTAAATTCCATTCGTAGTTTTAATTCTGGTAATCCTGCGTCTGTTAAACCTGTCTTACCCCAATAACTAAAAGTAGTATCAGCTAATTCTGCTATGTCCGATTCTACAGTTGCTAATTGTTTATCCAATACATATTGTGCATCCATTTCGTCTATAGCTAATTGAGATTGTAACTCTGCTAATTTTTTACTATTTAGAAAATTTAAATTAGATGTGTAATCAGCTTCATCTTTTCTAATGTCAGATGTTAATAATAATTCTTCTTTACGAGACTTATCTATTCTAGCAGATTCTTGAATGTTATTGTATTGTGAGGCCATACCTCCTAAAAATGATGCAAAATTAATTCCCATTATCTTACTTCGCCCCCTTCTATTGTTGGCTCTTGGTTTTGCTCGGGTTCACCCATACTCATAAATCCTTGCTCTTGTTCAACTACTTGTTGTTCTTCTAATTGCTCTGGTCGTCTACTTTTTATGTTTTCAGACATAGCCATAATTTTATTAAATTCTTCGGGTTGTTTTTCTTTCATAACTTTTAATGTATCTCTTGGAGATATACGGTCTGCCTCTTCTCTTTCATCTGGATTACCATCAAAAACTACAACAGGTATTTTATTTTCTATTGCCATATTTACAAGAATCATTGCTATAGGTGGTTTAATAATTTCTGCTACATCTGGATTCCATCTTCCATCAGAAAATCCTCCTAGGGATATAGTATTAACTATCTGTTCTACAGAAACACCTGCCGCCATAAGTCGTAAAAAATTTTCAGAAACTTTAGGTTCTTTAACTTTACTAGCTACAAATTCAACAGCCATATCTGGGTCAGTAAACTGAGCAGGTTTATCCCACATCCATTTTTTAGGTTCATCTGTTAAAGAATGACCGGGAATAGGAAAATTAAAATCATCTGTTTCTTTTACAGAACCTTGTTTAACATTAAAGTTCATGTCTTCTTCTTGTTTTGGATTCATTGGTATCATTCTATACGCCTTTTATCTGTGTGCTTCCAGAAGGTAAACTTATTGTTGTTCCTTTAGTTCCTTCTACTTTGTAGGCATCACTAGGTATTCTACCATTAGCTATGTCATTATAATATTTCATTATATTAGCCATTGCCGATTGAGTTGATGCATTATTAAATCCTGATGAATTTGTTTTTGTTGCTGTGTAACTTCCCATAGCAACTGAACTACCTGTAGTACCTGCTTTATTTTTAGTTTTTAAGTTGGATATTTTTGTAGCCATAGTTTCTGTTTTATCCGGGTCATAACCTAACATACTACCAAGTTTATCTTGCCCCATACCTTTAGCAAATTTTGTTGCTGTTCCTAAGAATCCACCTTTTTCTTCGCCTAGTCTGCCAAGTATACCTTTGTCGTATCCATATTTTTCCATACCGAATACACTACCCATTGTTTCTTTAAAACCACCAGAACTTATTAAACCTTTTGTAGCAGATACTTTTTGGTCAAAAGGCATATTTAATTTTTCTGCTGTACCAAACAAATATTTACTAGCAACTGGAGCCGCTCTATATCCTGCGTATCCTATCGCCGCTCCTAAAACTGCTTTGCCTGCTGTTGTTTGAGCAAACTCTTTAATTTCATTTGGTATTATATCATCAAAAAAATCTTTTAAACTAAATCCCATAATCTCTCCTAAAATAAATTAAATATACCATTTAAAACAGCCTTACCCATTTCTGATGTGGTTATATCTTTTGTTTGTTGTTCATACATCCCTTTATCAAAAGTAGCTTCTTGAGCAAACATAGCGGCTTGATGTGCTCTCTGTTTTGCACTTTCTGCACTTTGCATAAACCAACTTGCTTCGTCTCTGTATCGTTGCCATATATTATTTAGTGATGATTGATTTATTTGTAAGAGGTTTAATGCGTTTAATCTATTGTTTTCATTTTCTAATGAAGTGTTTGCTGTGTTAACATTTCTTCTCCAAGTAATATTACTTTGGTCTATTTGTAATCGCATGTTAGCATTAAACTTATCTCTTGAATCTTGAAGAGAAGATACAAATCTAGATTGTGCATTTTTTTGGTCTGCATTAAATTGACCTTGAGCCGCTACTCTATTTTTATTTGCGTTTTGAGTTTGTACACCTAATTCAGAAAAAAACTGGTCTACTTGATTTTGGCTAGTAGCATTAAATTGTGCTGATGCATTTGTTGCGGCTTGGTCAGTAAATAATTTTTGCAATGACCCTTGAAAATTTATTTCATTTGTTTTTTGTTTGTTAGTAAGGTTTGCTAAATCAATAGACAAAAAGTTTTTAGCATTGTTAACAGCAGAACTCATACGAGCATCAAGATTAGCTTTATCCATAGCGGCGTATGTCATTGCATTTTGCATGGTTGCCTGTTGTTCGTTGTTTAAATTTTGTAACTGTAAAGTTGCATAATATTTTGCGTCAGTTGCCGCAATAGCTACACCAGATTCCATTAAAGATTGTGTGATTGCCGCAGAAGCCATACTAGATTGCCCTAAACCACGTTGAGCCATAATAGCATTAACTTTTTGTACAGCAGGAGAAGCCCAAGGAGGTAAATTAGTACCTGTATTTAGTGATTTAAAAAGTTCACCTAATTGATAGTTAACAGTAGCTTTTGGGTCAGCAACACCTTGAGCGGCTGATGCTTGTGACTGTTGTGAAACAGCCCCTTGTATATTACCTACAATTGCTTGTGAGTTTAGTGTTCCAGTTACTGCTGATGCAGAAGGAGTATTAGGATTTGTGTATGCAGAATAAGTAGAAACATTAGGGGATTGTGGAACTGCTACTTCAAGATTAGTTGTAGCTACTTCTGATGTAGGTGTTGTAGGTACTGTATTTATAGTAGGTTGAGTTGCAAGTTCATCAGTTTTTACTTCTAATGGCGTTCCTGTTACTGTTGTTCCACTAGGTAAAGCAGGGTTAGTTGCTGTATCTAAGCCTGCTTGACTTACCATTGTTTCATCTAATTTTTTTTGAGTTTCTGTTACCATTATTATTTATCCTTTTTATTATTCTCCTTAAACAATTTGTTTCCTTCTAACTCAGCTTTCAATGCTTGTATTTCTCTTTTGGTAGATTCTATAATTATCTCTAATTGAGCTATACGATTATGGGCTTCATTACGTTGTGAAGAAACCTTTTTATTTATTTCGTTTAGTAACTGAATTTGGTAGTTACTATTGTTTTTTTCTTCTTTAGTCATACGTTCTCCGTTATTAAAGCGACCACTCACCTATTTTACGAATTACTTTGTTTTATAGCCATTATACTGCCGTTGTTGGTACACCCTCTGATGAAACAAATGGATGTTCTGCAAATGCCATGTAGACGTATGTTCCATCATCAAGGTTGGTATCATTTCCTCCACCTCTACATTTAAACCCATTTGATAATATATCTATTGGATTTCCAGTTTGACTTGTTGCTTCAGCATTTTGTAAATCAGCATATAAAATACTATCACTTACATTACCTACTTTTCTTGTATTATCAAATATATGCCAACTTCCTGTTGCCCCTGTTTCTTTAATCATAACCCAAGCAGGTTTAAATCCTGTATAAAGAAATGGGCCATCTGCATTGCCAGTACCAACATAGCCTCCAAATTTACTGTAGCCTTGTATAGGTGCAAAACAATAAGCAATAAATAATTTACCATCAGTATTAACTCTATCGTGAGTACCTATATAAACTGATGAACTAGTCGGTGCTGTATCTTGCCACCAACCTGCATTGTCACTAGTTGCTGAATTTTCTGGTAATGTCAACGCATCAGTTTCTGGGGCAGAAGTATTTGCTCCATGATAGACCATTCCATCAGTAGCAGTATCTCTACCTTTAATTATAACCCATTCTGGTGCTACACCTAATCCATGTGCAAAAGAACCATTGCCACCTGTTCCTGTATAAGTACATATAGAAAATCCTGCGTCTGTATTAGCTTGAAAACTTACTCCGGGATTAGTACCAACTTCACTAAAACTGCCACTTTCTGTACCCCCATTACATTTCCATTGCCAAGCTACATAGTTTTTACTGTTACTGTTGGCATTTAGTTCTCCAGAATTTCCTCTATCAACTTGAAAACCATCAGAGGCAACACTATTAACATGACCAAAAACTGAATTAGTTTGTTCCACGGCAGCGTCATCAGGAAAAAGGCAAACATTTATTCCTCTACTTGTATCTTGTATAATGTGATTTGAATCATCACTTCTATTTTTAATCCAAATCCAATCTGGCTGTAAATCAGAATTACCACTATTAGTTACATTTAGTGCGCTACTATCATCACCAGTATATAAAGCTGTTTGAAAATATACTGATGGGTCGTCTATTGTTGTATAAGCCATTATCCGTACTCCGCTAAATTTTTTGTGCATAATGCAAAATAACCACTAGGTACTGCGTATTCAAAATTGCCAAATCCGTTAGCGTCTGCATTACCACTAGAAATAGCGTGTGGTGGATTGCCAAAATTCATACTAAAATTACTTGTTCCACTTCCTGATGTATGTTGTACTACTGCATAATAAAAACCAGAAAAGGTTTTTGATATAGCTGTGCCACTATTTTGTGCTGTACCATTTTTATAAAATATAACTTCATTATCATCTATATTTAAAAGAACACTAATTGTATCATTATTTGCCCAACTATTTCCATAAGAACTAGCACTACCATTTATATACTTATTACCACCATTTATATAACCTACATTATCATCTGAACCATTATTTGCTAAATCAGAATCACTAGGATTCCAACCTCCATCTGCTGTTATTACTCCTACAAATCCTGCGTCAACATCAGTTGTATATTTTGTTTCCCAATACCATTTACCAGAAGACACAGCTATTGAACTTGTTACTGCTCTTGATTGTCCAGAACCCGCTATTGCCGCTTTACAATTACCCTCTGATAAAGTTACATTACTTGCTTTGTTTAAAGGATTTAGTGTAGCAAAATTATTTGTAGGTGTATCTGTTGTAACATCTGTTGCGGCTAGGTTAGTTACAGTCATGTGATTATCATTACCACTTGTATCTGCACCCAAACCACTTGCATCAGCATCTGTGCCTGTTTGTTTATATTCAAGTTTAAATCCATTAGTACCATAAGTACCAGAATATTTTATAGGAATCCAAACTCCATTATCATTTGTTTCACCAAAACTTGATGGGGTTAATTGTTGTCCATCAATAAAATGTGTGTCTGCTAAATACCCATCAAGATAATGTGAGCCTGTGTATCTATTTCCTATACAAATAGTGTCTCCACTTACTAATCCTCTATAATCATAATTTTGGTCTGGTTGTGCTTCAGTAGCAAAAGATGTTTCTTCAACACCATTAACATATATTCTTG
>Ga0209634_1002187_pt1 | contig 13852 bp, 28 predicted proteins | sample LinPmetageLP40_FD_184043 | JGI IMG/M metagenome (GOLD analysis project Ga0209634, IMG submission 184043) | Marine viral communities from the Pacific Ocean - LP-40 (SPAdes) (version 2) | ecosystem: Environmental > Aquatic > Marine > Oceanic | place: Pacific Ocean | collected 2010-08-26
CTTTGATTGGCATTTTCCTCATTAGGACACATTAAGGCAAAGTATGCTAAAGCAAACTCCCTAAAACTAAAAGCAACCAGCGAATCGCCTCGCCCCTGTCGGTGAACCAAGGCATTAATGTGCTTCATTTGATCATAGGATAGTGGACGTTGGTAAATCATGTAGGTCATTTTATCGTACCCTTCTACGAAGTTTCTGTTTAGCATAACGTAAAGACTTACGTTCAATCTGCCACATCTTGCGGCGTTCCTTGTAAGACATATCATTCTGTCCAACATTGGACCGTTTGATAAACTTAATAAAGTTTAAGAGTTTCATCCATCCATATACTCCCTGAGTGCCTTACGAAAATCCGTTTGGCGATTACGTTTAGCTTTGTTGCCCTTTTTAGGAAGGACAACTTGTGGTGACTTGCGTTCCTGCAGCATAGCTTTAGCTACAGGATTTACAATACCCATTGGGGCATTTTTCATATTACGATTAGGAACTTTCATCATCCCACCCCATTTCATCCCAGAATATACCCTTGAAGAAGTCACGATCTTCTGCTGATACGTTAGGCATAGCGTCCTGTATTAAAGCACCATCCATCCATGCTCTCACTTGTTCAAGGTTCACATCAATCTCTTTAGAGCGAACATCATCGGACAAGATAGATTTTACTTCAACAAACATATAAAAGTTCCTTTTAAAAGTGTCCAACATTGGACCGTTTCGGTTGGGTCGTTAGTGTGTTATATAAGTTATATATACTTTCACTAAAGTATCAAGTATATATAACGTTATAACCACTATCAAAAGATAGTAAGATTAGGCCATAGATACACTGCAAACCACAACAGTATAGCCAGAACAACGGCAGCATTTAGGGCAACCATAATACCATTACCAATGGTATAAAGAATATTTAAGACAGATTGTTTCATATTAAAAGTTCCTTTTAAAAGTGTCCAACATTGGACCGTTTCAGTTACGCTCCGCTTGGCGAAGCCAACGCTCTGCTGTAGCTACATCAGCAGCACCTGCTTTTATACAGGCAATCAATGCCTCATCATGGGCATCACTATCAGCCTGAAGCTGTGCATCAATGTCTTGTTGAAGAGCAACTTTCCAATCAAGACGTTCAGCTTTATCCATAGAGCTATAGCTTTCCATTGTCCATTCACAAGGACGAACACCTTGGGCATCTTTGTACATATCGCTGAAGTTATCCATATAGAAGTTCCTTCTAAAAGTGTCCAACATTGGACCGTTTCGGTTTGATAGTGTGTTATATAAAAGCAATAGGTAGTTCGTAAGAACTTACTACCTATTACTTGTTATAACCACTAGTTAGTGATTAGAATGGGATGCCAACAGATTTTACTGCTAAAGCAGCAATGTGTGTATTTGCTGTATCTACAGGATCATCTGCATCAAGCTCTGCTTCAAGACGCTCTTGCTCTACCATGAGCATCTCAATGATCTCTTCAAGATCAAGGCCATTGCCTTTCACAATGTCCATCATTTTGTCTACGACAAGCTGCGGAGTAACCTTTAGGTTAGGATTTGGTCCAACATTGGACGGTTCTGCTTTAGCAGTGGGTTGTTCTGCTGGTTCAGCTTTAGCTGTAGTATCAGCTTCGCTGTCTGGATTGGCAGCTTTACGCATTGCAGCTTTTAAAGCTGTGAGACTAGAACCTTTGAACTTGCCTTTGGCAATGAACTCACGGCACTCAACTTCGTTGTCGGCAAACCAAAGAGCCTCAGAACGACGCCGCTTATCAATACCATTGATCCCATGAGTGACCAAGGTTTGACGGCTGATTTGACCAGAGTCAACAGGGCTAGAGGCTTTCAACTTCTGTAGAAGTTTACCCAACCGAGTATCAAAGCCGTTGGCTTTTACAGTCTGTTTCAGATCGTTGATCTGCCGCCACATTTTACCAAGGGCTTTGCCCTCTGCAATATCGTCACCGATTGAGGTAGTTTGGTTTTGGTTTGGAGTTGCCATGGTTTCTTTCCTTTTATCTATTCTGTTTTTATGAGAGAACTTATATCTCTCGTAAAGAACGAGATATAATTCTCTTTAAAAACTAAGTAGAATAGAAAAAAGGGTTTGTCAAGTGGGTTGGTTTTGGTGATTGATCGAAGATCAAAAGGTCGCATGATGATCCTCGGCGCAGGTCGTTTCGCATTGACTGCAAGAATACTGAAGGTATTCTGAAGTTCGTACGTGAAACTCATGAGAAGTGTTGCTGAATTGTCACAGTTTGTACATAGATGGAACATCTAAAAAGTGTCCAACATTGGACCGTTTGACCATTGGCAGAGCTATGCATGGCTTGTAGGATCACATGACTGACCAATACCATTGGTGGGGTAGGGTATTTTTAAGCATCGGCTCTACTACACATCTTCGATGTGAAAACCCTTGGTGTCAATTCACTACAAGTAGTGGCAACTGATTTGATAACACTTGTCGTAGACAAGGAAGCTGTTGAAATCATTCACTCTTTAGAGTGTTTGGTGTGATGATCACCTCATCTGCCCTCACCGCAACGGCTGGTCAAGCATTATGCAAGGGTGCAGGCACGGTGACACGTGAGGGGCAAGGGCCACCCCCGTACCCAGCGTATATATGCATGTACTAATACACAGATCAGGTTTTTCAACTGTTAACCACAAGCTATATACACCCATATTCACACCGCATAGCTACACTTACTGTGATATATTTGTCACATAATGCACTAATGCTGAACTAAAATCCTACTACTTGTACGATTAGGGGTTGACATGTTTAACCAAATGTGTAAAACTATCATAGTAGACAGTAGACACTCACTTACAGTGATTCATTGATAGATAAAAAATAATTCTAATCTATTAAACACGTAAATGTAGACACTTTAAGTAAGGAAACACAAATCCTACTACTTATATGTACATAAATAGTAATAATATGTAGAAAGTTCTTGACAATGGCTAAGAAATCTGTAAAACTATATACAGACAATGTACTTGAAGAGTTTTATAACCACCTTCTTGACGGTAATTTAGATAAACTGCACATACCACATAGTGATGTCTTCTATGTAAAGGCTGCAGTAGATGCTCACTACGGTAAATCCTTTACTTTAAAGCACGTAGAAGAAGCAATGAGGCTGGAAGGCTGGACTGAAAGGTCATACAGTGATCCTAACTACGTAAAATCCAAGGAAGCGTAATGTCTGTAGAATATAGAGGTGAAACCTTTGCAGGTTATAACAAGCCGAAGCGTACCCCTGATCACCCGAAGAAAAGTCATGCCGTACTTGCGAAAGAAGGTAGTAAAATCAAGCTCATCAGGTTTGGTGAACAGGGAGCGAAGACCGCAGGTAAACCAAAAGCTGGTGAATCAGATAAAATGAAAAAGAAACGGGCAAGTTTTAAAGCTCGTCATGGAAAAAACATAGCTAAGGGCAAGATGAGCGCAGCTTATTGGGCTAACAAGGCTAAATGGTAAGGAATATAAACCAATGGGAATTTTAACTAAGGCTGCTAAAGCTGCTGCAAAGGCTGCAAAGGCCGCAAAAGCAGCGAAGGCTGCAAAAGCTGCTGCTGCAGATAAAGCTAAACCAAAAGCTAAAGCAAAGGCTAAACCTAAAGGTGTAATAGGAATAACATTAGCAGCAGGTAAAAAGAAAGCAAAAGCTAAAGAATCTCCTAATAAAAAATATGTAGGTTCTGGCCCTATTTCTGAAGTAGTTGAGGGTAAAAAGCCGGGAAGTTCTTCAAAAAAAGGTAAAGCCTCTGTATCTGAAGCTGAAAAGAAAGATCAAGCTAAGAAAGCTACTGGTCGTATTACGGCAAAGAATACAAAGCCGGGAGCAAAACCATTAAGCATGAGTAAATACCGTTCCTTTACGGATGCACAACGTGCTAAAGCTAAAGCACAAGCGGGTATTGATTTTCGTGCAGGTAAAATTACTAAAGCAGAGCGTGATACTATTGTAAAACGTATTGATGCTGCTAATGCTGCTGAAGTAGATAAAGGCGGTCGTAAAATGGCTCAAGGTAAAGCCGATAAAAAACCATTTAAAGGATATACGCCTAAGTCTCCCTTTAATAAAGGTGGCATGGCTAAAAAGAAAAAGAAGTAATGTCCAATAAAATTAAATCAGATGCAAAACGTTTATCAGATAGTCAGTTCAAGGCTATCTACAAACAAACTAAAGCTCAAGCCTTAAAAAAAGCTGGGCTAAAACCAATAAAGAAATAATAGTGGGCTAACCACAATACAAGGTAGCAGAGCTACTAAAATAGCAAAGCTATAGCCAACTAAAAGGATTTATATATCATGGCAACTACAACATTTACAAAAGGTATTGAGGCTTACGAAGATAACGTAACCTTTGGTACAGGAATAACAGGCACAGGTCTGCTACACTCTTTTGGTACACGTAAAATCCAAACCTTTGTAGGATCACTTGCAGCTACAGATACTGCTTCTGCTTATGCAGATGGAGACTGTCTTGTAGAGTTAGGTACATTAGATACTAATACTCCATCAGGCATTGTAACCCCTACTAAATTCTTTATTCATCGTGCATTAGTATTTATTACTACTGTCGCAGGACCAACACTTGTAGGTGGTCTAGCACTTAATCCTACATCTGGCATTGCTACTAATGCTGCTGTTGTATCTTCAGGTACAGAAATTGTAGGTGCAGGAGTTGCATCATTTAATCCACGTATTTCTGCTACTGACTCAGTAACTGAAATTGATATTGATTTAGATGCAGCAGGGTATCACGTTTTTGATCCACTAGTACAAGCACCTATTGCAAATACAAACTTGTACGTGTTTGCAACCACTACTCTTAATGGCGATGCATCTGCAGGTAGGTTTACTGTTGAACTAGAATACTCAGTACATTAAGGGGGGATTAATTAATGTCTACTTCTGTAGGTACTTTTCAACCCAACACCTTACAGTGGAGTGTTCAGACAAAGCAAACAGTAGATAATACTGCTGGCAATACTACACACTTCACTTGTACTGGTTTTAAAGTTGTACATCTTCACGCTGATCAAGAGTTCTTAATTAACTTTGGTCCTGCAGAGGCTAACTGCGGTGCTAATGATTTAGAACTAGAGGCAGGTAATTATACTTTAGCAATACCTGACGCAGTTGGCGATGCTGTTATTATGAATATATTAGCAGCTACCAGCGATGATGTAACAATAAAAGTGGTCTTATCATAATTCAACCCTTTCCGTTGTGTTGATCTTGCATAGCGGGAATGCATTAATAGCTGTAGTTATTTAAACTTGAACATGGTATAACTGTCTTATGGTTAAACATAAGGAGACATACCATGTTCAAGAAATTTATTAAAACAATACAACAAGCACAAGAACGTAGAGTAGCATACTGGCAGTTACAACATATGTCAGATAAAGCTCTTAAAGATATAGGAGTAACACGTGGCGAAATCAGGCAAAAAGTCTACCGTTAATGCGGCAGGTAATTATACTAAGCCTAGTATGCGTAAGCGTATTTTTAACTCCGTTAAAGCTGGCAGCAAAGGTGGAAGGCCCGGTCAGTGGTCGGCTCGTAAAGCACAGCTTGTTGCTGCACGGTATAAAAAAGCAGGTGGAGGTTATAAGTCGTAATGGCACTAACAAAACAAAATAAATCTAAAGTTAAAAAAGTTATCAAAGGCTTAAATAAAGCATCTAAATTACATGCTGGTCAAGCTAAAACTTTAAAGGGCATAGCAGGTAATGGCAAAACAAAAAGACCCAAAAACAGGAACAGGTAAAAAACCTAAAGGGTCTGGTCGTAGGCTCTACACAGATGAAAATCCTAAAGATACTGTACCGATTAAGTTTGGTACAGTAAAGGAAGCAGAAGCTACAGTTAGAAGAGTAAGAAGATCAGGGAAATCTTTTGCAAGAAAAATTCAAATCTTGACAGTCATGGAACAACGTGCTAAAGTTATGGGCAAGAAGGCTGTTGTTGCAGTTGCTAAGAAAGCAAAAGAGAGGTTAAGAAAAGAGAATGCCCTATCTTCAAAGTAATATCCCACACTTCAAGGCGTGGGTCAGACGTGAATATACAAAGAATATGCAAGACTATCATGGTGAGTTTTTACATTGTATGGTAGTTGCAGTTACTACAATGCCCAATAGAACACTGAGTTTTCAGGTAATCTTTACTGGTTTTGAGTCTGATGACAGTGATGAACCTAATGTACATGGTGGTGCAATGTGGGCTAGAATGCCCTTAACTGCACTAGTAGCCGATACTCCTTATGAGGAATGGCCTACTGAATTACCACCGTATTTAGCACAACCTTGGGACTGTATGTCTCATTGGCACTCAGTATATAAATTAGAACGTGCAAGTCCTGCACCTTGGATTGCAAAAGTTGATGGGGAGTTTTACCCTGCAAAGTATTACTTCACAGTAGACTATACAGACAGTGAAGTAGCCGATGACCCTGCACAGCATAAACAGTCTCATGTATTAGAGTTGTTAGATGCGGGAGAGTATACAGGTAACATGGTTGCGTTACCCAATAATAGAGTGAGAGTAACTCATCCAGCGTGGTTTGAAGTAGGTGAAGGTGCGCCAGATTTTAAACCTAATCAACATATATTTAATTCTAAAGAAGATGTAGAATATGTTTGGGATACCGACAGGGTATTTAATAATTTATATAGAGAGGACTAATACTATGGCTATGAAGAAAAAAGGTTACGCACGTGGTGGTATGAAAAAGAAAAGTATGGCTCGTGGCGGTATGAAAAAGAAAAGTATGGCTCGTGGCGGTATGCCCATGAAGAAAGACCCTAAAACTGGTAAGATGGTTCCTGCCTTTGCAATGGACGGTAAAGGTAAAATGAAAAAAGGTGGTATGGCTAAAAAAGGCTATGCTAAAGGTGGGATGGCTAAGAAGGGTGCAGCTAAAGGTGGCGCAATGGCACTTAAAGACATTCGTTCTGCAGCTAAAGTAAAAGGTTATAAGCTAGTAAAAATTGCATAATGGCAAAGAGTAAAAGCCAACAGAGTCTTGACAGGTGGACTAAGCAGGATTGGAGAACCAAAAGTGGCAAGCCCTCTACACAGGGGGCTAAAGCTACTGGTGAAAGATACCTACCTGCTAAAGCTATTAAGTCTCTTAGTGATTCTGAGTATGCTGCTTCAACACGTGCCAAACGAAAAGGCACGGCTAAGGGTAAGCAGTTTGTGGCTCAACCTAAAAAGGTTGCAAAAAAAGTAAAACCTTACAGGAGTTAAGTATGCCAGAAATTATTATGGAGCGAGTACTTAAATGGCAAATCATGCCACGTATTATGATGCTTGCAGTTACTGTACTTACATACCAAGCAGTACATTGGTTTATGACATTGCCTGATCCCTCTATACAACAATCAGGATTAGTATCTATTTGTATGGGCGCACTTACAGGTTGTTTTGCGGTATGGCTTGGCAATGAGAAGCATAAATAGTTTTATACATAAAGAAGCAAATAGGTTCCTTTGGATTGTAAAAGGGCGGTTAGCCCCTGATGAATATAGTGAACAAGACTACTTAGATGTATACGACTCGTATCTTAAAAGACTTTGGGGCAATCATGAGAACTATGTTCATGAGGAAGGCTTTGAAGAAGCATATACGGAGAAGTATAAAAAATGATTGGTCAACTAATAGGAAGTCTTACAGGTTTAGCTACCAGCATCATAGATGGTAAGACACAGATAAAACTAACTGAAGCTGAAATAAAAAAGAAACAGCTTACAGGTGAGATTGATTGGGACATTGAAGCTATAAAGGCTACAGAAAACTCATGGAAAGATGAGTGGATTACTTTACTATTCTCAATCCCACTGATACTAGCCTTTTGTGGCGATTGGGGTAATCAAATAGTAGCGCAAGGTTTTACTTCTTTAGAAGCTATGCCTCAGTGGTATCAGATTGCATTAGGTGGAATCGTTAGTGCCTCTATAGGAATGCGTTCAGTGAGTAAGTTCTTTGGAAAAAAGTAATACTAATGTGATAAAAATTCCACAGTTAAGTGGAATTGACAAGCAGTTTATTGCATTAGAAAAACAACAACAAGAAATACGAGAGCAAGCAAAGCTCATAGCGGAGAAACAAAATGGGATTTAAATTATCGTCACGTAGCATTGGTCGGCTTGAAGGTGTCAATCCAGATTTAATAACTGTAGTTAATACAGCTATTGACATGACTAAAGTTGACTTTGGTGTAACTTGCGGTATGCGTACCCTAGCCGAGCAGGAAGCCTTGGTAGCTAAGGGTGCCTCACAAACCATGAAAAGTAAACACCTAGAGGGCCGTGCAGTTGATCTGGTGGCCTATGTTGGCCCTAACATTACATGGGCTTTGAATATGTATGATGATTTAGCTGACGCTATGGCTGATGCTGCACGTATTCATGGTGTTCCTATTAAGTGGGGCGCAGCTTGGAGTGTAGGTAACATTGCTGAGTGGGACGGTTCTATGGAAGATGCCATGAATAGCTATGTAGACCTACGTAGATCACAAGGCCGTAGACCATTTATTGATGCCCCTCATTTTGAAATGATGTAAAGGTGTATACCTTTGTACTAATAGTTTATCTTGGCATAGATAGAGAACGTATAGAGGACACAATGGTATTTAATACGATTGAACACTGCAACTATTATGCAAATCAAATAACTAAACGATATAGTACACATGGCATAGCACCAGAAGATAGAGCTATAGCTTATTGTTTACCCAAATATAAGGAACTAAAATAATGCCTAAGACTGAAGCAAACACAAGACCAGATAATCGTGAAGTTAAACAAGCACGTTCACAAGTAAAACAAGCTATGGCATTGTTTAAAAGAAGAATGAACAATCTTAACAAAACTGATTTACTTCCTTCTGAAAAAGAAAAACGAAGGACGGCTTTAAGAAAAGAATATATGAAAACTATAAAACCTTTTCAGCCTATCTTACGAAAAAACGATGAAAAAGTTTTAGAAAGAGAAGTGCAGCAAACTATGTCTGATAAAGGATATAGCTCTGGTCGCTCTACTAATAGTGATAATAAAACAATAAAAGCAAAGGCAGACAAAGCTGAACGTGAAATAAATAAAAGTGCTGCAGATATGCCCGGTAAAGGTAGCGATGAACCTATTACAAAACGTAATAAAAACAAAGGTGGTCTAATTAAAACAGGCGTAAAAGATTATCGTAAAGGTGGGATGTTTTATTAATGGCACGTACACTTACAGAAAAACAACAAGCATTTCTTAATGTATTGTTTGATGGTGCAGGTGGTGATGTAGTACTTGCTAAGAAACTAGCGGGGTATTCAGATACCTATAGCACTAGTGATTTAATCAGAGGCATAAAGGAAGAAGTACTTGAAGCAACTCAAATGTATATGGCAAGGAATGCACCAAAGGCTGCAATGGCTATTGTCGGTGGTTTATATGACCCCACGGAATTGGGCATTAAAGATAAAGTTGCTTCTGCAAAGGAACTACTGGATCGCACTGGATTGGTTAAAACAGAAAAGATGCAAGTAGAAGCAAAGGGTGGCGTTATGTTAATGCCAGCTAAGAACATAGAAGAAGATGATGACTAGGCTACTAGGCAAATGGAAATTACCACAGCCCACTGATGTAAAAGTTGATAATGAATGGGTTGACATTCCCCGAATTTCACGTACAATACCTTTTGGGTATATAGTTGATCCTGAAGATGATAGGATACTAAAACCTATACCCGATGAACTTAATAAGTTAGTACTTGCTAAAAAGTATTTAAAGCAATACTCGTATAGAGAAGTTGCTAATTGGTTAAGCGCACATACAGGTAGAAGTATCTCCCATGTAGGGTTAATGAAACGGGTAAAGAATGAGCGAAGCAGAAAACAACAAGCTACAAGCCTACGCAGATGGGCTGAATATGCGAAAACGGCAATCGCCAAAGCGGAAGCCATCGAAAAGAAAAGGCTTGACAGCAAAAAAGACAACGAAGAAAGAGCTACCCCAGCCTAATATAATTGAGCATGACTATATCAAGGAGGTTGAGGAAACCCATAATGTTATCTTTAAACCGAATGAGGGACCGCAGACTAACTTTCTTGCCGCAGGTGAAAGAGAAGTCCTGTACGGAGGCAGTGCTGGTGGTGGGAAGTCTTACGCTATGCTTGCTGATCCTCTTAGGTACATGGGTAATTCCAGCTTTAGTGGCCTACTACTACGTCACACAACAGAAGAACTAAGAGAACTTATTAGTAAGTCGCAGGAAATGTACCCTAAGATTTGGCCCGGTATTAAATGGTCAGAACGTAAGATGCAATGGACTGCACCATCAGGGGCTACTCTGTGGATGAGTTATTTAGATAAGGATCAGGATGTTACTAAGTATCAAGGATTGGCATTTAGTTGGATCGGTTTTGATGAACTTACCCAATGGGCTACACCTTTTGCTTGGAATTATATGAGGTCACGTTTAAGATCAGCAGACCCTGAGTTACCTCTTTGTATGAGGGCAACTACAAATCCCGGCGGCAGAGGCCATCACTGGGTTAAGAAAATGTTTATAGACCCCTCACCTGCAGGTAAGTCATTTATAGCTACAGACATTGAAACAGGTGAGCCATTAAAGTATCCTGCAGGACATGCTAAAGCAGGTAAACCATTATTTAAACGCAGGTTTATTCCTGCAAGACTAAAAGATAATCCTTACCTGTCGCAACAGGGTGACTATGAAGCAATGCTTTTGTCACTACCAGAGCAACAACGTAGGCAATTACTAGACGGTGATTGGGACATTAAAGAAGGTGCAGCCTTCACTGAGTTTAACAGACACGATCATGTCATTGAGCCTTTTGAAATTCCTAATAACTGGGTTAAGTTTAGAGCTTGTGATTACGGTTACGGAAGTTACACAGGAGTTTTATGGTTTGCAGTTAGTCCTGACGAGAAGTTGGTAGTGTACAGAGAGTTGTATGTATCTAAAGTTCTTGCCGTAGACTTAGCAGACATGGTACTTGAGGCAGAAGCTGGTGATGGTAATATACGATATGGCGTACTTGACTCATCATTATGGCATAAACGTGGTGACACTGGCCCTAGCCTAGCAGAACAAATGATTATGAGGGGCTGTCGCTGGCGTCCTTCAGATAGAAGTAAAGGCTCACGTGTAGCTGGTAAGAACGAAATACACAGGCGTTTACAGGTAGACGAGTTTACAGAAGAACCACGTATGGTGTTTTTTAATACCTGTACAGAAACTATAGCACAACTACCTGCTATACCACTGGATAAAAAGAATCCAGAAGATGTAGATACCCACGCTGAAGATCACTTGTATGATGCATTACGTTATGGTATAATGTCTCGTCCACGTTTTAGTATATTTGATTATGACAGTAGAGGCACACCTCAGAACAGTATGCCAATGGCAGACTCAACTTTTGGATATTAAGGAAATATAAATGGAAGAAGATAATACATTCATTGAAGACGAATCAATAGTACTAGAGGATAGTGAGCAGTCTTCTATAGACGATTATCAAACCAATAACATTATTCCTTATATTGAGGGACGCTTTAAACGTGCAGAAGATTATCGTAATCAAGATGAACAACGCTGGTTAGCTGCATACAGAAACTACCGTGGTATATACGGCCCTGATGTACAATTTACTGAAGCTGAAAAGTCAAGAGTTTTTATTAAGGTTACTAAAACTAAAACACTAGCTGCATATCAACAGCTTGAATCTATTATGTTTGCTAACAATAAGTTTCCTTTAACAGTAGACCCTACAGAATTACCAGAGGGTGTTGTAGCAGATGTACACTTTGATCCTAAAGAACCAGAGCAAATTAAAGAGTCAGAAGAAAGTGATCCTGTAACTCCATATGGATTTAAAGGTGATGGTAAAGAACTAGCCAAAGGTGCTACAAGTAAAACACTAGGCGAAATGCTTGGTTCTTTTACAGATAAACTACGTGGCATAGACGGTTTAAAGAATGGCACAGGTATGACACCTACCGCTGTTACATTTAGCCCAGCTATGGTAGCAGCCAAGAAAATGCAAAAGAAAATACAGGATCAGCTAGAAGAATCTAATGCAAGTAAACATCTACGTAATACTGCATTTGAAATGGCATTGTTTGGTACTGGTGTTATGAAGGGTCCATTTGCTGTTGACAAAGAGTACCCTCATTGGAATGAAGAGGGTGAGTATAGCCCTACTATTAAAACAGTACCACAGGTATCTCATGTATCTGTGTGGAACTTTTATCCTGATCCAGATGCAAACAATATGGATGAGGCACAGTATGTAATTGAACGTCATAAAATGTCACGTACACAGTTACGTCAACTCAAGAAACGACCTTTCTTTAGAGATAATGTAATTGATGAGGCAATACAACTTGGTGAAAATTACTATAAAGAATTTTGGGAAGATGATCTATCAGACTATGCACCTGAACATGGCGTAGAACGCTATGAGGTACTAGAGTATTGGGGCATGGTTGATGTAGATTTTTTAGAAGAACAGGGTGTAGACATTCCCTCTGAACTTAGTGATGTAGATGAACTACAGGCTAATGTTTGGGTGTGTAATGGTAAACTACTACGTATGGTAATTAATCCATTTAAACCTGCCCGTATACCGTATCATGCTGCCCCGTATGAACTCAATCCCTATAGCTTCTTTGGTGTAGGTATCGCTGAAAACATGGACGATACTCAAACACTAATGAATGGTTTTATGCGTATGGCTGTAGATAATGCTGTACTGTCGGGTAATTTACTTATAGAGATTGATGAAACAAACCTAGTTCCCGGTCAGGACTTGTCATTGTATCCCGGCAAGGTCTTTAGGCGTCAAGGTGGCGCACCGGGACAGGCTATCTTTGGTACTAAGTTTCCTAATGTATCAGGTGAAAACCTGCAACTGTTTGATAAGGCACGTGTACTTGCAGATGAAAGTACAGGTTTTCCTAGCTTTGCTCATGGGCAAACAGGTGTATCAGGCGTAGGTAGAACTGCATCAGGCATTAGTATGCTTATGGGTGCAGCACAGGGAAGTATTAAGTCCGTAGTTAAGAACATTGATGACTACTTACTGCGTCCACTGGGTGAGGGTTTGTTTAGGTTTAACATGCAGTTTGACTTTGACCCTGACATTAAGGGTGACTTGGAAGTTAAAGCACGTGGTACTGAAAGTCTTATGGCTAATGAGGTACGCAGTCAACGCCTTACACAGTTTATGCAGATTGCAGCCGCACCGTCACTAGCACCCTTTACTAAGTTTGATTATATTATTCGTGAGATTGCAAAGTCTCTTGATCTTGATCCAGACAAGGTAACAAACAATATGAATGAAGCTGCACTGCAAGCAGAAATGATGAAGGGCTTTCAACAGGAACAGCCACAACCACCGCAAGGTGGACAACCACCAGTAGACGCATCTGGCGTAGGTGGAGCGACGATAGGTACAGGTGGAGTACCTGCACCGGGACAACAAGGATTTACAGGAAATGAACAACAACCTACTCAACAACCTCAAGCCGCTGGTGGTCAACCAGCAGGAATGGGACCAATTCAATAACTATGTTGAGGATTTAATTAAACAACAACAACGGTCTATGGAACAAACAGACGAAAGTGTTATAGTCTATAGAGCGCAAGGTGCAATACATACATTACGCAGATTACTTTTATTACGGGAAGAGGTACTACAGAATGGGTCTACTAACTAAAGCTCTAAAAACTGCTGTAAAAGCTGCTGATGCAGCCAAGGATGCAAGTAGGACTAAGCCTAAGTCTCAAATGAATCCTTTAGTTAAAGCAAGA
>Ga0209634_1002188_pt1 | contig 13844 bp, 10 predicted proteins | sample LinPmetageLP40_FD_184043 | JGI IMG/M metagenome (GOLD analysis project Ga0209634, IMG submission 184043) | Marine viral communities from the Pacific Ocean - LP-40 (SPAdes) (version 2) | ecosystem: Environmental > Aquatic > Marine > Oceanic | place: Pacific Ocean | collected 2010-08-26
CACTCGCTAATTTAAATACTCTATCTATCATAATCTATATCCTATGTTTAATACTACACGTTCTTCGGTGTCAGTACAAGTTACATCTGTATGTGATACGTTGTCAAACAATGCTAACTTGTTTTTTTCACTTGCAATTTTTGTACCATCTTCTAAAAGAGTGTAACCATTGTTAGTGTTTATATAAAATATTGCTATCTTATTTTTTTTGTCATCAAAATCTGTATGCCAACCACCTTCTTCTTGTATGCCTGAACTGTAGCCTAAATTAAGTTTAACTCTTAGAAGTTTTTTTGCTTTTATTTCTTTCATAAATTTATCTACAAATGGTTTTACAATAGCAAAATAATCACTAAATTCTAGTTGCTCACGGTTAGGCCAAGACCTATCTACAAACACATGACTCATCTGATGTTGCAATCTACCAGTAGGTTCCATATCTAACTGTACTTTTAGATTTCTAAACCATGGAAAATCAAAATAATATATTCCTTCGCACAAGAAACTAAATTCTTCTTCTGTTAAAAAATTATTTATTTCTTTAGTTATCATCTAAATTTTGGTCCTGTTACCCAAGAAGTCATAGACATTCTTCTGCCTTTAGTTACTGGTGTTACTCTATGTTCTAAAAAAGACGGAAATACAATAACAGAACCTTTTTGTTTCATTTCAATTAATTGTTCTTCAGTTGCACCCGATTCTTTGATTTCAAAATCTCCACCTTCATATTCTGACGGGTCAGATAATTGAACAACCATAGTCAGTTTTCTATGAAAGAAAACGTCAGTAACCCAAGATGTATCAATGTGCCAATCATAGTGGCCTTTATCTTTTTCATCATATTTAGCAAATTGAGGTGTTTGTAAACTTGATATGTCAAAACCAAAATTTTCATCATTTGCTCTGTTTGCAATCGAATAAAGTGTAGTTGTTACATAGCTATCATCCATAAAAGTCATTTGTGACCTTCTGTATTCAGGTTGTACTATAGCTTCACCGTCTTTATATATTTTAGCTTCATTTAAATTTGTTTCTAATCCGTTTTCAACAATAGTATTAAGTAAATTATTGTCAACTGCTTTCGTATAATAAACCCATTGATATCTCATACTGTTATTCTATTGTAATCAGTTTGAACACCTAATGTACCTTTAATAAAGTAACTAGCTCCAATTAATTTACGTTTGTTTTTACTTGTACTAGGGTCAGAATAATGTGATAATTCACCAGGAAATATAACTAAATCTCCTGGTTCAATATCTAATGTCCAAGATGTAGAATTAAAACAATTATAATTTTTAATTTTATAATCTACATAATATCCTTCCATAATTTTAGATTTTTGTGTGGTAAAAGTAATACTACTTTCTTCAGCACTTATGTAATAAACAGAACTAAAAAATGCATTTCTATGACTATGTAATGGATGATAATTTCCTTTATTTTGTAATGTTCCCCAACTGTTACACATAACAAATTTGTTATCAATTTCTAAAACTTTTTCTACATATTCATTAAAGTAATCAAAAATAAATTTTTTGACCTTTTTTAATTCTTTATTGTTTAAGATGTTGTCTTGACATGTTAAATCAAAAGGCCTTTGACCAAGGAATCCGGTTTCACGAGCTCGTTGCTCTAAACTATCAAAAAAAGATAATTCTTTATTAGTTAGGTGTTTGTTTGTTTTTATTAAACATATTGGATAACCTGCAAAAGGTACTACAGTCAATTCTGTTTCTTGATATTTTACCATGATATTCTCACTTTAATTAATATAATTGTCTTTCTGTCTTACTATTTATACTGCCCTCACCTCATCGCCAGAGCCGCCTGCTTCAGCATCTGTTCGTACCCAACCATAACCACCCCTGCCATTATGAGCATTATAGACATTTTCATCCCACCGCCACTCGACACCATCAATGTCTTCTGTTTTTAGAGGGCAAGCAATTGGGGGGTTCCAATTGTTAAGGCCATCTAAAGTCCATGAAGGATAAGGTTGCATTTCTATAAACTCATCTCTATTTGGGTCATAAGTACCACCTATACCAGCAAACTGTTTTCTAAAGTTAGAATTGTAAGAGGTTTGTAAATATCGACCATTAGGTTCTCCCCATAAAGACTTACAGAAAGCAATTCCTACTTCTTCTGATTCATTACCACCTTCATCAAGACAATCTTCATCATCTATTACGTTTACGGCTGTTACTCTATTGGTTCTATCAATGACTGCAAAATGTGCCATATTTTATCCTTTAATTTTGATATTTCCATCTAAGTTTTACAATCCCTGAACCGCCATTAGTAGAACCAGAAGCACTTGCTGGGGATCTACCTCCAGCTCCACCGCCAGTATTTGTTGCGCCGGCTGTTCCAGTAGACCCTGCAATCGCAAATTCTGGGTTTCCTGTACGATTAGCTACTGAACCTGTTCCACCGCCGCCGCTACCACCAGAACCAACAGGCACGCCATAACTTGAACTACATCCTCCGCCGCCTCCAGCAAGAGTTGTACCATTCCAAGGTGAACCTGTACTGCCAGCGCCACCGTTTGAACCGCCTGTATTTGTACCTGCAGCAACACCTACAGCTCCTTTTCCGCCGCCCCCAGCATGGCCATTAGCGGCTGCGCCATTACCACCGGGATTTCCTTGACCAGATATTCCAGTACCGGGTGATAATGTAGCACCATTCTGCCAATTTCGACTACCGCCACTTCCGCTGCCCCCAGAGCCTGTTGAATTATTAGTGTTACCACCACCGCCGCCGGTAGATTGAAAAGTTCCGCTTGCGCTAGCTGACCCTTGAGAATTACCAGTTCCGCCGGCACCAACTGTTACTGTATAGTCTTGCGCTCCAGCTTCAAACGTACCTACAAGCATACCGCCTGCACCAGCTCCACCACTAGATGAAGTTCCGCCGCCACCACCGCCAGCAACTACAATGTAGTCTACAGTAGCGTCCGCTGAACCACTTGCTGCAGATGATACTGCAAAAGTTCCTGAACTTGTGAATGTGTGAAATTTATAATCGCCTGAAGTTGTAACAGTTCCGCCCGTAGCAGCCATAGCTACATAGTTTGCTGTGTCATAGAAATCAGATATTGCAATAGCACCACTTTCAGGAACAGCATTGCCATCACCATCAGCAGTTCCGTCTGGAACATTAGCGCCATCGCCGTAGTATTCAGATAATGAGTCTGAACCTCCAGCGTCATCGCCAAATTCTGTTACAATTTCTGATATTGCGAGAGTACCTGAACTATCTAAAGCCATATATTATTCTCCTTTTAATTGGTCTATTTCTGCTTTTAATTCTTTGATTGATTCGATTAGTACGCCAACTAAGTTACCATATGATACAGATAGTGTATTGTTCTCGTCATCATTTTCTTTAACAACAACCGGGAACACTTCTTGCATCTCTTGTGCAACAACACCAGTACCAGGTTGGTCGTTGTTATCGTTTCTTGTAAAATTAACACCACGCATTGCACATACTGTTTCTAGTGCATTAGGAATCGTTTCTATATTGTCTTTTAGTCTGACATCTGAGAACGCAGTTACATCATTGTTAAATGTAGCCGCACCAGCAGCAGACATATCTATTGTGAGTGCCGTGATAGAAGAGCCGCCATCATTTCCTTTGAATATTATATCTTTATCAGATACTTGAGATTCTAATGTAAAATTAGAAGAGCTCATTCCAAGAACAGCCGTTGCTGTGGTGTTGTCTTTCAATCTAATTTCACCGCCAGCAGCATCTAATATAATATCACCACCACAATCAATCGTAAAGTCACCAGAGTCAGCAATTGAACTGCCATTTATTGTAATATCATCTACTGTTAATGCTGTTAATGTTCCTAATGAAGTAATATTTCCTTGAGCAGCAGTTGAAAGTGTACCTGCAATTGTTCCGCCAGATACATTTAGACCGGCACTAAAGACTGGTATCTGAGTCATAGTTACAACACCGTTTGAAGCAATAGCGATAGCATCAGCATCTCCTACAGAACCAATTTGTCCTGCATTAGCAATTGTTATACCACCACTATGAACATCTCTAGCTGTAAATGTATGAACCCCTGTTGTTAATCCTGTTCCACTAATATCAACATTACCGTTGATATCAATTAGTGTTGAGTTTAATTCTATTTCGTCATCAGCGTTGATATCTAAATCGCCGTCTGCATCTGACCTGATATTGATTGCACTATCTCTAAACTGAAGTTGCATATCAGTATTAAGTAATAGTCCATCATTATGAACGTGTGTTAAAGTAACTTCTGCATCAGCACCAAAACTTAGGACTGCGCTATCAGATAATAGTTTAACATCATCACCAATGATTGCATCAGCAGCTACAGATAAACCACCGTCTGTTTGTAATGAACCATCTGTTGTACTTGTTGCAGCGGTTGTATCATCTGTTTTTATAATACCACTTGCTGTTATAGCAGCAGTTGTTGTCGCACCAGCAACATCAACAGCGCCAGAGAAGTCGCCTGTTGCGGCATCTATCTCGCCTGATATTGTTAAGTTTCTTATTCCAGTATAGTCTTTGTTTGAATCTAATATGACTGCCTTTGAAGCAATCGCTGTACCAACAGCAGTACTACCTAAGTCTAATGCATTAATTTCTCCAACCACAACAGTTGCACCATCAAGAATATTCAGTTCAGCAGGCGTTGAAGTAATTGCAGTAGCGGAAACAGCCGCAAGAACAGGAATTGTTCCTGATACATTCGGTAGTGATATCGTTCTATCGCCAGTTGCATCAATAGTTGTTAGAGTTGTTTCATGTGCATCAGCGGTTGCACCTTCGAACACAACAGCATTACTGGCATTCATTGTTACTGAGTTTGTGATTGTTTGAGTTCCTGTTACAACCAAGTTAGTTGCAGACAATGTGCCTGTACTAGGATTGTATGTTAGATTTCCGTCTGATTCTAGGCCTAGTCCAGTGCCACCATCTGAGTCTGCACCAGCAACGAATGTAATAACATTGTTTTCGTTTGTTGATTCGTTGTCTGTAACTGTAACTGTTGTAGCAGCTGCAGCCGTACCACTATATCCAGATGAAGTGATTGTGCCTAATGAAGAACCAGCGTCTGCAAATGTGATTGTACCACCATCTGCATCTAGTGTAATTCCGCCAGATGAATCTAAAGTAACTGTAGTACCGGCGAGTTCGGCAGTACCATCAGCAGTAATTTGTATATTCGCCGCTGCGGCACTATCATCAGTAGTAACAATTGATAGAGCACCGTTTGCAGCAGCAGTAAAGACCGCAGTATCAGATGATGAGCCTGTCATAGTGATGACTTTGCCGTCTATAGCAACATCATCTACAGTTAATGCAGTTAGAGTTCCTAGACTTGTAACATTTCCTTGAGCAGCAGTTGCTAAAGTTCCTACAGGGTTTTGACTAAATGTTACAACACCGTCTGATGCGATTGCGATTGCATCTTTGTCGGAAGCAGAACCTATATTACCAGCATCAGCAATAACTATACCAGCGTTGAAAGTTGCTTCACCGGCCGCACTACCATCTATTGTTAAGAAAGTTGTATCAGCGTTGCCGTCAGTTCCTTTAAGAATAATATCTGAGTCATTTGCAGCCGCATCAATTGTGATGTTGCCAGATGAAGTTGTAAGTAAAACTGCATCACTACCGCCTGATATGCTACTAGCAGCAACACTCGAACTCGTGTAAGTATTAAGTGCTGAAACGGCAACTTGTTTCATTGTTCCGTTATCATTTAAAATAATTCTGTCGGCGTCAGCAATTGTTACTGATGAAGCAGCTGTGCCGCCGTCAAGTAAGTTTAATTCAGCAGTTGTGATTGTTGCATCATCTAATATGTTTATCTCAGCGGCAGTTGATGTTACAGCCGTACCACCGATATTAAGTCCAGTTGCCTGAACTGTGCTGTTAAATGTAGCCGCACCAGCAGCCGACATATCTAGTGTTAATGCCGTGATAGCAGCTCCGCCATCATCACCTTTGAATATAATATCTTTATCTTGTACACCAGAAGTAATAACAGCATCACTTGAACTATTTGTAAATGTCAATATTGCCGTACCAGCATCTTTGAAGATTACATCAGCACCATCAGCGTCTAATATAATATCACCAGCAGAGTCTAATAACATATCTCCTGAAGATAGTGCGATAGTTGTTCCGTTGATATTAAAGTTATCAACATCTATACCACCATCAAATGTCTGTGTGCCTGTTTGTGTGAGTGTTCCTGTAACAGTTAAGTTACCAGCAACAGTAGCGTTATCTGCAATTGTTACTTCAGAAGTCGTGTGACCAAGTGTGATTGCAATACCAGAAGTTTCTGTTGCAATCTTTAATGCACCTGTTTTATTTGCGATTAAAGAATTTGTTCCGTCATGATAGATTTCTAAGTCATCACCGGCACCAGCGACAAACTTTACGCTATCTACGTTGTGAAAACCTGTTGCCTTAATTGTGCTTCTGTCTGTACCACCAACTTTAATATCAATCTCATCATCTGTATCGGCAGTTAAAGATGTATCTCCGTCAACATCTAAAATAAACGCTGCACCTTCAGCATCTAAAAGATTTGTATTTACTGCCTGTCCGAGAAAATGAACATAAGTTCTTTGACCACTTGCCGGCGCACTAGCAAATGTAATCTTTGTACCACCAGATGCTAAGTCATACTGTTCTTTTGGTTCTAAGATGACAGCATTATCTGAAACTATTAAAGATGATTCAGAGGCGACCGTGTGATTCAATGTAAATGTTACTGTGCTTCCGTCACCCGAAAGTACTTGGGTCGTGTGAAATCCATTAACTGGCGGTTTTCCTAAATATGGCATAAGTAATTATCCTTTTATTTTATATCTATAATCATATTTATACTCATATGATTAATCATTTTCGTTGTCTACATCAATAGAGGAAACTAACGAAACTTGTTGTTTTCCCTTTAGGCCGAGAGCAATTGCCTGCCCTGTACTCATCAATTGATTAAATTCTTTTTGTCCTTTTACAGTTTCATTTCTAAAAGACTCTAATGCAGTACTAACGCCTCTTTGAGTTTGTGAAGTTTCAATCTGCAATATTGGTCCCCAAGCTATTGCACAATTCCACTCATCTACATCTTCTCCTGTATTTGGATTTGTACCCCTTACAGCAGTATACCACATACATCTATGAATCTTATTATCCTTTATTTCTTCACATTCACTTCCAAGAGGGCAAGTAAAAACGATTTCCATCTCTTTTTTTCCTTTTGGCATTATAACCTCACTTTAATTAATATAATTGTCTTTCTGTCTTACTATTTATACTGTCCTCAAATCATTAATCTTTAGCTGCAACGATAACATCAATATACAACGGTGTAGTAATTGAACCAGATGAGTTGTGTGTATGACCAGCGCCACCACCTACAGCACCAGTATTACCAGTTGAAACACTTATTCCTGTTACAAATGAGAAGTTAGTGTTTGCAGCAGGAGTAGAACCTTTAGAAGCCGATGAAGAATTCACTGCGGTTACAACACTACCGTGAGAGTGAGAAGGAAGTTCGTTTGTTGCAATAGTGTGAGCAGCTGCGGTTAAGTTATGTGCAGGCGATGAAAATGCAGCGTTACCGCCTGTTCCACCACCATCTCCAGACACTACTCTTAATGCCTTGTTGTTATTTGCTGTTGACTTAGTCCACCCTGTTGGCGCAGCGGCCTGGAAGAATATCATATCAGTACCACTTGCAAATGGCTCTGATGCCATATATGTCTTAACTGTTTGAACAGTAGTCATTCTCATTGTACCGGCGTCATTGATAAGAATACCATCGCCGTCTGCAAGTGCAGTTGTGCCTCTTGAAGTTCCGCCGTCTATTAAGTTAAGTTCACCAGCAGTTGCCGTAACGCCATCTAAGATGTTTAATTCTGCAGCAGTTGAAGTAACAGCAGTTGAATTAAGAACTAATTTTCCATCTCCTATAACGACTTGGTCGTTAAATGTTGCCTTACCAGCCGCAGAAGTGTCAAACGATAACATATTAATAGTTGTACCGCCATCATTACCTCTGATTTTAACATCATGGTCTGAACCATGAGCTTCAAAATAAACCTCTGTAGAATTAAGTTCTATTGATGCAAACTTAGTTCCTCCGTCAAGAAAGTTAACATCTCCGCCGTCAGCATCTAATACGATATCACCAGCAGCATCTAATGTCATATCTCCACTTGATAGAGCTATAGTAGTCCCATCAATATTAAAGTTGTCTATATCTATACCAGCATCTGATGTAATTTTTCCTGTAGACACAAGTGTTGAACCATTAGTAAGAGCACCTGCAACATCAACAGCACCAGAGAAGTCGCCTGTTGCGGCATCAATTTCACCTGATATTGTTAAGTTTCTTATTCCAGTATAGTCTTTATTAGAATCTAGTATGACTGCTTTAGAAGCAACAGCAGTACCAACTGCCGTACTACCTATATCTAATGCATTGATTTCACCAACAACTACTGTAGCACCATCAAGAATATTTAATTCTTCAGGTGTCGAAGTAATTGCGGTTGCAGAAACAGCTGCAAGAACAGGTAATGTACCTGCTACATTTGGTAATGAGATTGTTCTATCACCAGTAGCATCTATAGTTGTTAGTGTTGTTTCGTGGGCGTCTGCCGTAGAACCTTCAAACACAACTGCGTTAGAGGCGTTCATTGTTACAGAGTTTGTAATCGTTTGAGTTCCTGTTACAACTAAATTTGTTGCACTTAATGTTCCTGTGCTTGGATTATATGTTAAGTTACCATCTGATTCTAGGCCTACATTACCACCATCTGAATCTGCACCAGCAACGAATGTAAGAACATTATTTTCATTTGTATCTTCATTATCTGTTACTGTTACAGTTGTTGCAACAGTAGCCACATCAGCAGTACCAGTAACATCACCGGTTATATCACCAACAAAGGCGGTTGATGTAATACTCGTTGCGCCTGTAACTACACCTGCATCAACTACTATTGTACCATCAAGAACAATTTGTTGTCCAGATAATGGTGTAATCGTTAAATCTGTGCCGGCAGTAGAAGAAATATCATTGCCGTTTATAGTTATATTATCAACAGCCAATGCAGTTAGAGTACCAACACTTGTAATATTTGTTTGAGCAGCAGTTGAAAGTGTTCCTGCGATTGTTCCACCAGAAACATTTAGACCAGCACTAAGAACTGGTATTTGATTCATAGTTACAACGCCGTCGGATGCAATTGCAATCGCATCTTTATCAGAAGCAGAACCTATATTACCAGCATCAGCGATAACTATGCCAGCGTTAAAAGTTGCTTCGCCAGCCGCACTACCATCAATCGTTAAGAAAGTTGTATCTGCACCACCATCGGTACCTTTAAGAATGATATCACTATCACTAGCAGCAGCGTCTATTGTAATATTACCCGAACTTGTAGTAATTAAAACAGCAGCATCACCAATCGTAAAGTCATCATATGCCTGAGATATTCCCTCTTGAAAATATGTTTTGAATGTCGCAGCACTTGTAACTTTCATTGAGCCGCCGTCATTATGAAGAATACCGTCGCCATCAGCAACAGCAGTTGTACCAACAGTTGCACCGCCGTCTATTAAATTAAGTTCGGCAGGCGTTGTTGTAACTGCGGTTGAACCAAGAACTAAACTTGGGGCAGTAATAACACCAGCAGAAACTATTGTTCCTGAGTTAGTAAAGTTTCCTACTACATCAATTAGTGTAGCAGTTAATTCTATTTCATCTGTTGCAGCAATATCAAGAACAGTTGCACTAGCGCCTTGTATAAATTGTGAAGCGTCATTGAACATTAATTTATTAGTTGAATTTAATGTTAATCCACTTCCGTCTGTATGAGTTAATATTGTATCTTGGTCAGCACCAAATTGAATAGTAGAACTATCTGCCAAGAATAAATCTGACCACTCCAGTGAAGAAGTACCTAATGCTTGACCGTCAGCAGAAGTTGGATTATTAGCACTTCCAAAAGATAGAACTCCTGAGCCGTTTGTTTTTAAAACAGTTCCTGCACTTCCATCAGCAGTCGGTAGAGTATAAGTAATATCACCAGACTGTGTGCCTACTTGAAATGCGGTAAAGTTTGCACCGTTATCATCATCTTCATAAATTCTTAATTGACCAGAACCTGTACCACCGTTGTGTAGTCCAACAAAACCAGCATCATTGATTTCTAATACATCTCTACCATCAAACTGTCGAAACATAAGGTCTTTGGCATCAGTTTTGATTTGAATAATTGTATCACCAGAAGCTTCAGAAAATGCAATAGCCTCTACACCACCAATTTTAAAATCAATTCTGTCGTCTGAGTCAGCCGTGATAGATGTATCTCCGTCTGGGTCTAATATTAATTCAGTACCATTTAGGTCACTAGCTAATGGAGCAACAGCAGTTGTATTTGTCTTATCGTTGATTACATATATTGAAGCGCCGTTTGCTGGTGCAGCAGAAAATGTAATTCTTGTACGTTCACTATTACCATCAAGTCCTAAAGTAAATGCCTTGCCTGAACCTGGTTCTTGTCGAACATTGTCAACATAAACTTCTAACATGTTCTCGGCGCCAGACGGCACCGCAGCGTTCATGTCAAATGCTACTGTTGAGCCATCTCCAGTAAAGTCGTCTTTTGTTGGAATATTGGTGAATTCCTGAAATGGGTCTTGTCCTATATATGCCATGTTTAATTATCCTTTATTATCTATACGTCTTCTAATATTGAAACAGTTGCATCTAGTGAGTTTGTTACACTACATTGCGCTTTTAGTACATCTGCGTTTGAACCATCGTTTTGAAGTACTAACTTATTTCCTGACATGACTTCTAAAGCAGAGCCTGCAGGAATTGTAGCATCTTTTACTAAGTAGACATCATTACTGCCATCTTCGTTATCAATAAAAAGACTAGCAGTAATACCAGTAGAAGTTTTATTTGCCAAAGTTATACCAATAACGATACTCTCTAGGGCAGATGAACTTGCACCAGCGGGTACAGTATAAATCGCCGCAAGAGATGTTCCGACACTTGGTGTGCATATTCTTTTAAAATCGTTAGCCATGTTATTATCCTATTCTTGTTATATTTATATGTTATATTATTATGAAATTGCGTGTCCGTAGAGTGTTAGTATAAACTGCCCTGCGTTGTATACAGCATCTGTAGCTGCAGTATCACCCTCTACTAAGTAGAAGTAATTATTTGCAGTTAATGCTGGTGTAATATTACTTAACTCTTGTCCTGCGACCATTCCGCCAGTATTGAATAATTTAGCAGTACCTCCAGCAGCATCATATGCAATAGTACCACTAGAGTTTGTTGCAATATCAATATCTGTAGTAACTGTACCACTTGCAACAGCAGGTAATTCAATACAAGCAAGTTCTGCTTTGTATACAATACCATAAGTACTCGTTACATATCTGCCAATAAATGCATTACCACCAGCTGGAAGACCAATAACATCATTTGCAGTAGCGCCTTTAGCGCCAAGTGCAGTTAAATCAAAATGAATTTTTGTTGTGATAACGCCATTGAATATACTTCTTCTAGTGATTGGTGCAAAACTTGTTGCGATTGCACCAGGGCCGTGTTCAGTTGCTGTTGAACCATGTGTTATTGCTTTACCAGATGATAATAAGTTTCCGTCATCGCCGTCTGGTAGTGTAAGAGTATTATTGGCGCTTAAAGAGTGAACAGCACCTATAAGTGTTTGTGCGTGAGCGTTTGAACTCTCACAATAGAATTTAATTTGTGAAACATTTGAACCATCATTTTTAAGGTCGATAAGACCACCGCCTAAGAACAAATCTCCACCAGCAGACATATCTAGTTTAAACGGAGTGATAGGAGAACCACCATCATCACCTTTAATCACGAAATCTTTGTCTTGTGTTGCTACTGTCATTACGAAATCAGTAGAATCATTTGTCATTGTAAGAATAGAAGTACCAGCGTCTTTGAATACTATGTCAGCCCCGTTAGCGTCTAAATTAATATCACCCTCAACGTCTAGTGTAAAATCGCCACCGTCTGATATTGTACTTCCGTTTATAGTAATATCATCAACTGTTAAAGTTGTCAATGTTCCTAGTGAAGTGATTGCAGTTTGAGCTGCTTGTGTAACTGTTAAGGCAGTACCAGAAGCATTGCCTGTAACATTACCTGTTAACCCACCAACAAAGGCGGTTGATGTAATACTAGTTGCGCCTGTAACGACTCCAGCATCTACACTAATTGTTCCATCTAATAAAATTGCTGAACCAGAAGCAGGTTCAATATTGATTGCAGCGCCAGAATCTAAAGTTAATACGCCAGCCGAATCAATATCAACAGTACCGTCAGCGGTAATTTGTAAGTTTGCAGCCGCACCAGCAGTGTCTACTGTTACTAGACTTGTCGCCCCGTTAGCAGCAACAGTTGTAGTAAAAGTGTCATCAGTTGAACCAGTCATTGTGATGACTTTACCATCTACAGCAACATCATCAACAGTCAATGCAGTTAGTGTTCCTAGTGATGTAACATTTCCTTGAGCAGCAGTTGCTAAAGTTCCTGAGATTGTTCCTGCTGATACAATTGTTCCAGAAACATCTAAGTTTCCATTTACATCTATTAGGGTTGAATTTAATTCTATTTCATCATCAGCGTTAATGTCTAAATCGCCATCAGCCGGTGAACCAATACTTATAGCAGAATCTCTAAATCGAAGTTGCATTGTAGTATTAAGCATTATCCCTAAATCTGGAAGATGAGTAAGAGTTACATCTTGGTCTGCACCAAATTGAATTGTACTGGAGTCTGCAAGAAATAAATCTGACCACTCAAGTGTTGCTGAACCTAATGCTTGTCCATCAGCCGAAGTAGGTAGATGAGAGGCTGTCCATGATAGAACGCCAGAACCGTCTGTTGTAAGTTTAAAGTCTGAAGTGCCATCAGCAAGAGGTAATGTATATGCTACTGAAGCAGTATTATTACCTGCCTTGAATCCTGTGTAGTGATTTCCATTATCAGTATCTTCGTAAATTCTTATTTCACCGCCACCGGCAGAGTTACCACCAATACCAACAAAGTTACCGTCATTGATTTCTAGTATCTTATTGCCATCAAATTGTTGAAAGATTATGTCTTTCGCATCAACCATCGGTTTGACAACTGTGTCGCCAGAACTATTTGAAAATGAGAAGTGTTCTACATTTGCAATTTTAAAGTCAATTCTATCATCTGTGTCTGCCGTAATTGAAGTATCTTGGTCGGCGTCTAATATTAACTCAACGCCGTTTAAGTCAACAGCTTGAGCAAAGTCTGCTAATTTAACAGAAGTAATTGTAGCGTCTGCAATTCCTGTAGTACCTGATATTTTTGATAATGCCATTGTTTATTCCTTTATTATATGACTATTTATAACTATTTATAACACTTAACCGAGTGCAGCTGCCAAAGCAACCGAAAAGGCTTGAGTGGCCGCACTTGCGGATGTGATTAAAGTTCCTGTTTCATTTGGTATTGTAATTGTTCTATCTGCCGTTGGGTCAACTACTGTTAAAGTAGTTTCAAAATCATCAGCAGTTGCACCTTCAAACACAATACTACTATCTGTTAAATTTAATGCAGTAGCAATTAAACTCGTAATAGTAGGCGAGTTAAATGTTCCACCCGTTATAGTTTTATTTGTTAGTGTTTGTGTTGCGCCCAATAAAACTACTGTATTATCAACCGCAACAGTTATAGTCTGACCTGAACCTGAAGTATTAATACCTGTGCCACCAGCAACTGTAAAGGTTTG
>Ga0209634_1002189_pt1 | contig 13835 bp, 14 predicted proteins | sample LinPmetageLP40_FD_184043 | JGI IMG/M metagenome (GOLD analysis project Ga0209634, IMG submission 184043) | Marine viral communities from the Pacific Ocean - LP-40 (SPAdes) (version 2) | ecosystem: Environmental > Aquatic > Marine > Oceanic | place: Pacific Ocean | collected 2010-08-26
TTCTACCACCAAAATAAAAATGAAATTAATTCGTGTTTTTATTTCTCAACCCCTCAATCAATGCAACTTCCTAAACCTCGTTTGGCTTGATTCAGATCACTTCGTTTCTGAACGGAGTGCAAAGGTATCGGACTATTATTTAACCACCAAACAATTCTAAATACTTTTTACAAAATGAGTGCGGAATAAAATAATAGATGGTTTAAGCCACTGACTATCAACTCGTAACCTTAAAAAGAAATTATATTTTAGGCTTCTTAAATAGGGGGACAGTACTACATGGTTCTCCAAACATAATACTGCTGGCATAAGGCACTAATCTTTGAGCAACCTCAAGATATGCTTGTTCTGGAATAGACAGGTCGCTACAACCCTTAATTACAACTTTCTTGTTTTCATATGTCGAAAAATCAATTTCCTCAATAATCTCTTGATATATGGCTTGTTCCAAAACCTGTAAATTCCCGAAAACTGTTTTTTTGGCATAAGCTTTCAGCTTAATACCTAATAACATATATGCCCAAGTAGGGATGATGGCATCAACCGAACATATAAGGGCTACATACTTACCCTCGTATATAGACCAATCATGTTCCTTAAGGAAACTCCTAAAATCTTTCTCCTTTAGAATCATTTCTTGAAAGAGCTGATCCTTGATGTCCAGAAGTATTCTACCCTCTTTCGGATAATAATCCTCAAGATTGAAAGTGATCAATCCACTATTAGCAACTCTGTTTATAATACCGTCTTGTATGTCCATCAAATAACCTTAGGTTGAGTTGGTCTGAAATCTTTTAAATAGAATGGTTCAAAGTAAGCCACATCCGCAAACTCACTGTTGGTGTATCTCTCGTATGCGATCTTTCCAACATTCTTTGCGGTAGGTGTAATGCCATCAATAAAAGTAGCATTAGTGTGTATGATGGTTTTTTTGCACTTCGAGGCTCCATTTCCAAAAAAAACAATTTCATTTTGTTCCAATTCATCTATGAACGATTCCCCATTAATAATTTTGGCATGCGTTGGCTCTAGCACTTCTGAATTTGCATTGGATAATAAACAGTAAATCTCCATCCTTCTGGCATCAATCATAGGACACATCAAACTCCCTTGATTTAAAAAAGGATGAACAGACCATGTCATTGCCTCCAAGGTGTTTACACTTATCAAAGGAATACCTAAACTGTAGCATAGTCCTTTTGCTGTAGAGGTTCCTATTCTAAGTCCAGTGTAAGAGCCTGGCCCTTCTGAAATTGCAATAACGTTCAAGCCCTTAAGAGAAATGCCGCAATTGGCAACTAACTCATTAATAAGAACTGTCAACAATGCAGAATGGGATTTCTCGACAAATAGTTCCTTGTGCCCCAATAGTTCTGAATCATTGTGCACCGCTACGGAACATACGCTGGTAGCTGTTTCTATACTTAATATATACGTCATGAATTATTTAGACAATATAGTGTTGTATCTGTTCGAGTCAGAAAGAATCTCAATTGCCGACTTCACATCTCTATCTCCTACTAAGGCCGCTTGAATATCGCCTTTGTATAAATAATATCTAGAGACTATTTCCTGTTGAAGGAGTTTTTTTATTTCGTCTTTATGTCTTTCTAAGTCTTTCTCTTTTTCAAGAGAAATCTGCAAATGCACTTCTTGCACTTTCTTCAACACTTTTGGTGAAGACTCCTTTTCATTCGCTTCAATAATAAAATTATCTACTGCTGCTTCCAGAGGGGAATGGTAAACAAATTCTTTATCCACTAGCCATTTGCTAAAAACACTATACTCTTCATCACTCAATTTGAAAACCTCAGCTGAGGTGATTTGTTTGTGCTCAAAATAATACTCAGTAGCATAGTCAAAAATATGTCCAGAAGTAACTAATCCTATCGCCAAAGCACTCCAATCGCTCCCTTCAATAGGGATATCAGGCTCTAGCCCGCCTCCATCATACACTACTCTATTATTTTTAGTTTCAAATGCCACTTTTAATGAGTCCGGTATACTACTCACACTACCATCATTATTTCTTTCAGCATAGTCAATGGCCTGGATACATCTCCCGCTCGGGATGTAGTATTTGGCTGTGGTAACTTTTAATTGAGAATTGTAAGAAAGTGGTCGAGTGGCCTGAACTAATCCTTTTCCGAAAGTTCTTCTCCCGATCAGTACTCCCCTATCGTAATCTTGAATCACACCAGCGACAATTTCAGCAGCCGAAGCACTCATATTATTCGTGAGAACTACTAAAGGAATCTCTTTATCTACTGGTTTGTTAAGTGCATTGTATGTTTTATTCCATTCATCTACTTTACCCTTTGTTGAGACAATTTCTTGTCCTCTTGGTATAAAAATATTGGAAATATTAATCGCCTCACTTAAAAGTCCTCCAGGATTACCTCTAAGGTCAATAATCATTTGTTCAGCTCCGTTCTTTTTAAGCTCTTTTACAGCATGTTCTACTTCTCTACTCGCACCAAGTGTGAAGTCTGACAACCGAATGTATCCTATCTTTGGAGTTAGGTTATCATAATAAGGGACGTTCTCAATTTTAATCGTTTCTCTGTCAAAAGTAAAAGTTTTTTCTTCAGATTTGTTTCTAATAACTTTGATAGTGACAGCAGTCCCGGGCTGACCCTTTAGCAATTTAGTCACATCCTCCGTTCCTCTGCTATTCAAAATTACTCCATCAATCTGGGTAATTTCATCACCAATTAAAAGTCCCGCCTTATCTGCTCCATATCCCTCATATAACATGGTGATGACCGTGTGATTATTTATAGGTCCCACAATAGCTCCAATGCCTCCATACAAGCCAGTGGTCATTGTTCTATATTCCTCCAACTTTTCTTCTGGAATATAACTTGTATAAGGATCTAGCGACTCCAGCATCGCATGAATGCCTGTGCCCACAAGTTGTCCTGGATCTATTTCGTCTACATAGTATGCGTTGACTTCCTTAAAAAGTGTCGCGAAGATGTCGAGATTACGGGCTATCTCGAAATATTTATTATTAGGAGCCTTTAGCGCTATAACTGAGATGGCTACTATCAGCAATGCAATGATGGAGACCTTTTTCTTAATTGCCATTATTTATTAGTTCAATCTGCAGAAGTTTCAGTACTCAAACGTAACAATGAGTTTTTTAGTTTTTCTTGAATCAGTTCGTATTTCAATGATTCTTTTGCTGTATAAATATAAGCAATCATCAGGGGATTGTTCGCGTCTACAGGAAAGTGCTTTTTATTGAGCCGATAGGCCTCTTTAATTCTTCTTTTTATCTTATTCCTATCAACTGCTTTCTTAAAATTTCTCTTTGGGACAGAGATTAATAGTTGATGTTGTACAACCTCCTGATCAGGATTTGGTAGAAATATGACCTTAAATGGATGTGTATAAAAAGAGGAACCTCGATTAAAAAGTTCCTTTATTAATTTTTTACTACAGAGCCTTTCGGACTTGCCGAATGTTTCTAAACCCATGGTGTTGTATTTTTATAAAAACACAAACCAAATAAGAGTTCGCTTATTTGTGTGTCTTCTCGTCAGAAACGGTTAGTTTCTTTCTTCCTTTAGCTCTTCTTCTTGCAATCACTGCTCTGCCATTAGCAGATTCCATTCTTGCTTTGAATCCGTGCTTATTTTTTCTCTTTCTTTTCGAAGGTTGAAATGTTCTTTTCATTTTACTTTTTCATTATTAGGGCTGCAAAGGTAATTGTCTTTTTTTTATTAACCAATCCACTCGATAAATTTATTAAATGGATCGTTGTAAACATGAGCCATCAGCTTTGTCCTGCGAATGCAAAAGTACTTCAAACTCATTGAAATACTGCCTTTTTAGCTTTTATTTATCAAATGAAGTATGTCGTTTCGTATAGCAACCCTCTAACTCATTGCATTGATATTTCACTAGAAATAGAGAATATAGCCGAAGATCTCATTCATATTCTTCTTCCATCGTGGCGTCCGGGAAGATACGAGATTGCCAATTTTGCCAAAAACATACTAAACATTGAAGCTGCCGATCATAATGGTAAACGAATTGATGTTAAAAAAATATCGAAAGATTGCTGGGTAGTAAATACAAGCCAATGCCGCAAAATGGTTGTGAAATACAGCTACTATGCGTTCGAGATGGATGCTGGAAATTCATGGTTGGATGATGATCAGCTGTACCTAAATTTCATCAATTGCATGTTATATATAGAAGACAAACTCGATCAACCTTGTATTGTTGAATTGAAACTTCCAGAAGACTATCAAATAGCCACAGGGTTATTTGAAAAACAAAAACATACACTCATCTCAGAATCATACTATCAACTGGTAGATAGCCCTCTGATAGCAAGTAATGAATTAGATCATCATCAATATATTATAGACAACTCAGTCTTTCATATTTGGATTCAAGGATCACATAAATTAGAGCTTAGCCAGATGTTGAATGATTTTGAGCGATTTACAAAAACTCAAATTAGTACTATGGGAGGTTTTCCATGTGAGAATTATCACTTTCTAATACAAGTGCTTCCATACAAACACTATCATGGTGTAGAACACCAAAATTCCACCACAATCACATTAGGGCCAGCAAATGAATTGAGCAATGCTCCATTATACGAGGCACTATTAGGCATTAGTAGTCATGAGTTATTCCATGCCTGGAATGTAATTAGGATACGCCCTAAAGAAATGCTTCCATACAACTTCAGTAAGGAAAACTATTTTGACACAGGATATGTGGCTGAAGGCTTCACTACTTACTATGGAGATTTATTTTTGGTGAGAAGTGGTGTTCTCAATAGTGATTGGTATTTAGCCAAATTGAATAAAATGTTACACCGCCATTTTGAGAATTTTGGTAGAAACAACATGTCAGTAGCCGAGTCTTCAATAGATCTTTGGCTCGATGGATATGTTGCCGGTGTTCCAAATAGGAAAGTCTCCATTTATAATGAAGGTGCTATAATTGCGTTATTACTTGACTTGCAATTGCGCGTGTTAAGTTCTCATAATAGAAGCCTAGACGATGTCATGAGGGCTCTTTGGAATGATTACGGTAAAACTAATACCGGGTACGATTCCAAGAGTATTGTAAACCTACTTACTGAATGTGTGGAATTTGATTGGGTAGAATTTATGGATAACTACATTTATGGAGTTACTCCAATAGAACATCTACTTTCTACATTACTGAGCGAATTTGGTTGCAGTCTAAAGATGGTTGAATCGCCAATCAGAAATGAATCACTTTGGGGGTTTAGAGTCAATAAGGATAATTGCATTACTACAATCCAGCCTGCTTCTATTGCAGAAAAAGTTCTATCTCTTGGAGATTCTGTATTAAACTTATCAGAAGTGCTTAATTCAGATCAGAATCCAATCAGACTAAAGGTTAGGCGGAATTATAAGGAAGTCGCTGCTGAGCTAACTTCAACAAATGAACGGTACTTTAGTTACTATCAGGTTTCGCAGGATCAAAAAAATACATCAAATCAACAAGAAGCCTTTCAAAAGTGGCTCTTTAATTAACCATATGTGTTTTTCATCTTGGTTTGAAACGCAGAAAATACTACTTTCATCAATATAACGCACTAGAAATCATAGTGCCAATACAGCCATTAATCCCTCCAAATAACATAATAAAGAAACCATGAATGCAACATTTAAAAATATTCTAGCGGTGATAGCTGGCTGGATAGGAGGCAGTATCATCAATATGGGGCTTATTCAAATTGGCCATAAACTAATTCCAATAGCGGGTATTGATCCAAGTGATATGGATGCTCTTGCGGCAGCAATGCCAACATTAGAACCTGAATACTTTATTTTTCCTTTTTTGGCGCATGCTCTTGGCACCTTGGTTGGTGCAGTCATTGCTGGAATGATAGCCGCTAGCTATAAAATGAAATTTTCGCTGGGCATTGGTGGCTTGTTCCTGTTAGGAGGAATTATGGTCAATTATATGCTTCCTGGACCAATTTGGTTCGCAGTAGTAGATATTCTTATGGCCTATATCCCTATGGCCTGGATTGGCGGAAAGATAGCTGAGGGAATATCAGAAGGTAAATAAATCAAAAAAGTAGCTAAAAATAATAGCTACTCTTCTTTTTTATCTTCCCGATTGATCAACTTCTTATCCTCTACATTTTCATCGAGAAATTCGTTGAGCTTATCGATATCAAAAGAGGTCTTGATCTCTCCAAATCTGTCTATTTCCATTTCAAACCCTTCCAGTTTCGGATTGACTTTTGGCTTGTCCTTTTTTATTTCTTTCTTTTTTGACATATCCAGTAGTTTATGCTTTTACTGGCAGCTGGCTTATTGCACTATGGATTCTGCTGATTACCTCATCTTTGCCTAACACTTCGATGATACTCATCAAGTCAGGGCCTCCACCTACTCCGGTAATCGACAGTCTCACTGCAGGCATCACCCTACCGAGTCCAACACCATGCTGCTCCAATACATCTTCTAACGTAGATTTTGCACTTTCGGCTGTTAAGACTACCACATCCTCCAGAGCTTTAGCATAATCTGTCAGGATGGTGACAGCTTCTGCTGTCCATTTTTTCTTTGTGGTCTTTTCATCGTAAGCAGTTGGCGCAATAAAAAACGACTTACCTTGCTGCCAAAAATCAGCAGGAAATGTCACTCGTTCTCTTAGTAGATTAGCTATAACGACAGCTTTACCGTCATCACAAGCAATGTCTTGTTTACTCAATTCATTTTTTAATAGACCAGCCAGCATTTTTTCTGGTTTACTTTTCAAATATTGCTGATTGAACCAAATAGCCTTATTAATATCAAACTTCGCCCCTGACTTAACTATGCGTTCGATTGTAAAAGCTTCGATGAGCTCTTCCATAGAGAATATTTCTTGCTCGGTGCCAGGATTCCATCCTAAGAATGTCAAAAAGTTAGTAAATGCATCTGGGAAATAACCTGCTTCACGGTATCCACTGAATTTTTCAGGATTGCCCTCTTTATCTGGGAACACTCCATCGATGGGGAAAACGGGGAATCCCAACCTGTCTCCATCTCTCTTACTAAGTTTACCATTACCATCTGGCTTCAACAGCAATGGCAGGTGTGCAAACTGTGGCATCGTGTCTTCCCAGCCTAAATACTTATAAAGTAATACATGTAGCGGTGCAGAAGGCAACCACTCCTCTCCCCTAATCACATGTGTAATCTCCATCAAATGATCATCTACCACATTGGCCAAATGATAAGTAGGCATCCCATCCGACTTCATCAATACCTTATCATCAATCGCTGATGAGTTGACCATCACCCATCCACGAACCATGTCATTGAGTCTTACCTCTTCCTTACGAGGTACCTTAAGCCTGATCACATAAGGATCGCCAGAAGCCAAACGAAACTTCACCTCATCCTCAGGAAGTGTCAATGAGTTTTTCATCTGCGTTCTTGAGATCGCATTATAGTTTAGCGTTGCCACTCCAGCATCTTTCAGACGTTCCCTCATGGCTGTCAGTTCTTCTGAGGTATCAAAAGCATAATATGCATTTCCTTCATCTACCAATCGCTGCGCATAGTCCTTATACATCCCCTTACGCTCTGACTGACGATATGGCCCATATTCTCCTCCCACATATGGAGATTCATCAGGAACAATTCCAGCCCATTCAAGTCCTTCCTTGATGTATTCCTCTGCTCCTTCTACAAAACGTGCCTGGTCAGTATCCTCTATTCGGAGGATCATCTTCCCATTATTCTTCTTAGCAAATAGATAATTGTAAAGTGCCGTACGAACACCACCTATGTGCAAAGCCCCTGTTGGGCTCGGAGCAAATCTTACCCTTACTTCTCTTTCCATGTGATACTTAGAATGTTGATGCCATTGTTTAAAGGCTGCAAAATTAGAAAAAATTCAGTGAGTTTCCTTTCACAAAGAATAGATAACTTAGGACAAACGCATTTAATACACATCATGCCGTTTTATCATCCTATAAGTCATTCCCCCTACCTGCACGAAGCCGTTTCGGCAACCGCGTGTCGCTGAAGCTTTAGCGGAGGCACAAGGCACGGCAGGAATCTTTACCATTAAAATAAAAAACCTTCAACGTATAGATTTCTCCAGCTATCCTTCGATTTTATCTCTAATGCTAACTTAAAGGATATGACTTGATGGAGATCTACAAAAATAGCTCTGCAAGCACCGCAACTAACACCCCTAATAAGCTAACAAGGGTCTTACGTGCATTGAAGTTGTGATCTGGGCTAGTCTCATGAAATATGGTAGTTGAGATATACAAAAAGTTACCGCTTACCACACCAAAAATAATTACAATCATTTCCTGAGAGAGTGCCCCAACTTCGGAAGCCATATCACTCGCCAACAATCCTACGGGAGAGGCTATTGAAAACAAGAACAAAAAGGATATCGCTTTTTTCTTATTAGAAATATCGCACAACAGCACTGACATTAACGCTATAGCGGCAGGGATTTTATGGATGACAATACCTCCTAGTAGGGCCGTAGAATCATTGTGTGCATGAATCGCACTTGGGTGAGCCAACATTGAGCCCTCCAAAAATGCATGGAGACACAATCCGATTAAAACGACTAACGAAGTGAATTGGCCATGATGATGACCATGATCATGTTTATGAATATGGCCATGTTCCACTCCTGAAGTAAAGTATTCAAGCACTTGCTGCATGAAAAAACCCACAAGTACATATATCCCTATTTTATAGGCCTGTCCATTGGCCGCTGCGTACAATTCTGGAAATATGTGAACGATAGTAATTGAAAAAAGATAGGCGCCACCAAAAACCAATATTAATCGCAGATTTCCATTATCTATGTTTTTTACCTTGGTCACTGCCAACCCAGGTAAAAATGCTGCTAAGAATAAAAGTATGAGATTGATTGCCATCGAATTACTTATGCTTATTAACGATAAAGATCATTCGGTCTGAAACGTCACAATCATACGGGTTTAATTGATAATCGCCAAAAACTTCCAACACGTCAAGTCCAGCTGACTCGAAAAAGTTCAAAAACTCCAGTCTTCTTATTGCCTTGACGCGCTCTTGATGGTGATGAGGTTTGCCTTGATCCTCAAATCGAATATCTTTTACTATATAGTTGTCAATAGATAAGTGCTTGGTAATGTGAAACTCAATGCCATCAATTGTTTTTACTTCTTCTGGCACCAAGTTGTTGACCACTTTGTATGGGTTCAGAAAGTCCAAAAGCAGTGAGCCTCCGGGTTTCAGGCCTTTTTCAATCGCACTTATGGCCGCTTGATTTTCTTTCTGAGCATCGAAGTACCCAAAACTGGTAAACATGTTGAGCACGTAATCAAAGGCCCCTTCTCGAAAGACCTCACGCATATCATGCTTAGCGAACTGCAACCTGATATTTGCATACTGATTGGCATAGTTGACGTTCTGTTCTGATAAGTCAACCCCGACTACATTAAACCCTTTTTCATTGAGGTAAATAGAATGCCTGCCCTTACCACAAGCGAGATCAAGTATTTTATCTTCAGCGGACAACTGAAAATAGTCTACTACCTTATCTATGAATTTCTGGGCTTCTTTATAGTCCCTGTCGCGATACAGGATATGATAATATGGGCTGTTAAACCATTCTCCGAACCACTCCTTGGTTTGTCCTAGATCTTCTCTCAAAGCAATTCGATTTGGTTTTTTACTCCTTCTGTGATGTAAGTATTCATTGCTCCATGCCCATCACTATATATCAGAAAGGCATTTATAGCCTTAGTATTTTCTAGCAATTCGATGGCTTTTTCATGACCCATTACCATAAATGATGTTGCTAGTGCATCAGCTTTCATGCAATTATCCGCAAACACTGTCGCACTCAAAATCTCATGAACAATAGGATATCCAGTAGTCGGACTGATGGTATGAGAGTACTTCACACTATCTATGATTCGATAGTTAAAGTTATTGGCAGAAGTGGCCATTGCTTGATCCTTCAAAGTCGCGTATGCTATGAACTTAGGATTGAGCACTTCGCTTTCTGGGTTGACAATAGCAATCTTCCAAGGCTTGTCTTTCTCTACATTCTCACCTCTGACGACCACTTCCCCTCCTATTTCTACAAAAATATTTTTTATCCCTTGATCTTGAATGAAGTCTGCAATCACATCCACTCCGTATCCCTTGGCTATAGCGCTAAAGTCCAATGTGCTACCAGATTGTTTCTTCACAACTTCCTTATCATCAAATGCTATTACTCGTTCAAAGCCCACGAATTGCTTCAAGGAATCTATCAATGTACTGTCGTTGGTAATCTCCTCTTGTGGGCCAAACCCCCAAGCATTCACCAAAGGCATCACTGTAGGATCGAATGCCCCGCCCGTTATATTCACAATCTCTCTACTGCCTTCTAACACCGGTAACAAATAGGGCAACTCAAACGTGAAGCTTCCAGAAGTATTGAATTGAGAGATCTCTGAATTGGGTAAATAAGTGTTCAATGAGTTGTTGAATAATATCAAGATAGAATCGATCTCCTTTTTAAAATCACGGTGCTCCTCATCAAAATAACTGATGTGATAGGTTGTGCCCATGGTCTCCCCTGTGATACTCACCAAAGGCGACTCATTATTTTGTCGGTAGTGATATACCAAAAACATTGCTGAAAGCAATCCTAAAGTATAAATAATGTTTTTTACGCGTAGCGTCATTCGTCCCGATTTTTGCTGCGCAAATTAGTGAAATTGTCAACGAGAACATGAACGTGTGCTCTAAAGAATCTAAATACAATCGACTTGTCGGCTTCATAGCAATTTTATTAAGTACCTATTTTCACTTATTTGATAAAGATGGGCTTCAGTTGTCAGTATTCGCGCTATATTGACCATAAACACATTAAATCAATAACGTGCAATGTAAGTGCGGTACGTATATGTAAATGTTACAGTCAATTTAAACTACCATGAATAAAAACCATTTCTCTAAAACAATGTCCAGTAAAACGGAATCGGAACTGAAGACAATTATTGCTGATAAGAAATCCTACGTTGAAGAAGCTCGTCAAGCTGCAATATGGGAACTAGAAGAACGCAATCTTAAAACAGATGAAATTGCAGAGGCGGAACAAGTTCTAAACCGCGAAATGGACAATAAATTAGAAACTCAAAATGAATCCTTTTTCGATAAGGGGAAGAAGTATGTTACGGACGATCCAAACGCTCCTGAATTCTATAGCAAAAGAGCAATCACGCTGTTTTCAGCACTTTTTTCAACAATTTTTGGAGCAGCACTTCTCATGTCGAACCTAAAGGCCGTGGATAACAAGACGGGAAGATTTTGGGTGTTGATTTTTGGCATCATTTATACAACACTGATAATTATTGTTTTAAACCAACTTGAGACAAATACCAATCTGGCATTATTCTTCAATTTTGGAGGAGCTCTTATTCTCATTGAGGTTTTTTGGAATAAGCAAATTGGCAAAGAACAGAAACACCGAAAAAAGAAGATTTGGAAATTTGGAAACCTTTAATAATTTCAATTATTATAACAATTCCTTTTCTTTTAGCACTTGTGTATGGATAAAAATGCCTTCAACAACACTTATGAATCAATGGGGATTCATAAGTCAATACATTTTGGAGGAGATTGGAAAGTCCGCCACAATTATTAAATTTAGAATAAGGCGTGCCCATGAGCAAGCGGAAAGTTTAGTACTTTCTAATTACTACTCATCATTGCTAGAGCGTTAGTCGTAATATTAAAAGACCCTGAACCATGAAGGAAATCATAAGAACACCCGATGAAAGGTTTGAAAATTTGGAAGACTACGATTTTCTAAGCCATTACGTGGAGGTAGAAGCAGATTTGAAATTGCATTATCTAGACGAAGGTAGTGACTCCAGACCAACAGTTTTACTTCTTCATGGAGAACCAAGTTGGTCGTATTTGTATCGCAAGATGATTCCTATCCTTGCACAGGATTTTCAAGTGATAGCACCTGATCTCATTGGATTTGGCAAGTCAGACAAACTGGTTGACAAACAGGATTACTCATACCAAAAACATGTTAATTGGATCACGACATTCATCGAAGACCTAGACCTTAAAAACATTATCCTTTTTTGTCAAGACTGGGGTGGATTAATTGGATTGCGAATAATCACCCAAATGAATGATAGGTTTGACATGGTCGTAGCCTCCAACACTACATTGCCGACTGGCAAAACACCCATGCCAGACAATTTTTTACAGTGGAGAGAGTATTCGCAGCATTCACCTGGATTCGATATAGGTAAAGTGATAAATATGGGTACGATTCAGCCTCTTTCTGAGAAAGTTCTTGAAGCGTACAATGCACCCTTCCCTTCTGAAGAATATAAAGCCGGAGCAAGAATTTTCCCAACATTAGTTCCAATTGATCCGGGTGACCCTGAATGCATTAAAAATCTTGAAGCATGGGAGAAATTGAAATCTTGGAACAAACCTTTCCTAACTATCTTCGGTGATGAGGATAATATTATGATGGGTGCTGAAAAAGCATTGAAAAAATTAGTTCCAGGTGCTAGTGGGCAAAATCACACCATTCTCAATGCGGGGCATTTTATCCAAGAGGAAAAAGGAGAAGAACTAGCTGAATTGATCATTGAATTTTATACTCAAAACAACTCCACCAACAAAGATGTATGAATTTAAGGGGGAGTCGAGCTAATGCAAGACCATTGAAGATACTTCCAATTCATCCCAATTAACCTTCGATATTAGATTTCTTCCACCATGCATATCCATAATAGAACAAAGTGGTAGCTAAAAAGAAGGTCCCTATTGCCAAGAATTCATTAAGCGGCACATAGGAGAGTACCCAAATCAGGACAATTAAAGAAAGAATGGGGACTAACAATCCTCCTGGCGCTTTAAACATCGGAGGATTAGACAAGTTGGGTTTTAGCCTACTTTTGAACATGGCCAATACTACACCAAGGTATATTATTAGCATTGCAGAACTTGCTAAGATAGCAAGGGTTTTGAAACCACCGCTAATTGCCATAATAAACATGATCCCACTATATAAAATAATGGCATTATGAGGAGATTTATATTTTGGATGAATTTTGCTCAAAACCTTAGGTAATAATCCATCTTCTGAAGCGACAAAGGGAAGCCTGGGAGTAGCCATTATATCACCTCCGATTACCCCATACATCGAAATCACTCCTGTGGCTATTAATATAGTTCCTCCGATAGGACCTATCAGGCGAATGGCCACTTCTGCAAGAGGGGCTTCTTGGAACAGTGCCAGTTCAGTCCCTAGCACACCTGTTGCTACAAATTGAATCAAAAGGTAGATGACCAATATCCCTGTGATGCCCATAAAAATGCCGCGAGGAATTGTTTTTCCTGGGTCCCTCATTTCTCCACTTATATTCAATGCCGTTTCTGTTCCTTGAAAAGCAAAAAAGAGCAACAAGCAAGCAGCTCCAAAAGTCGATACATCTGGTAGTGCCGTTATCGCCAAATTTTCAAATTTGAGGCTGAACACACCAACAACTACAAGCAAAACTAAGGGAGTAAGCTTTAGCAGTGTCAGAATATTCACCATTCTGACTCCAGACTTCAGTCCACGAATATTGACTATTGCAAATCCCACAAGAACGATAAATATAAAGATCACTCGAAACCAGTGCTCATTAAAGATCGGAAACCAAATCCCCAACATATCGGACATCACATTCAGAATGGCCGCATCTGAGAGAATAGCATAACCCAACCAGAACAAGGTATTGGATAAAAATCCAGCCAGGGGACCAAAAGCATTTTCGATCATGGTGTAAGCTCCACCAGTACTCGTTTCTG
>Ga0209634_1002190_pt1 | contig 13832 bp, 14 predicted proteins | sample LinPmetageLP40_FD_184043 | JGI IMG/M metagenome (GOLD analysis project Ga0209634, IMG submission 184043) | Marine viral communities from the Pacific Ocean - LP-40 (SPAdes) (version 2) | ecosystem: Environmental > Aquatic > Marine > Oceanic | place: Pacific Ocean | collected 2010-08-26
TTTTTTCTAGGTTTTCTAGGTTTTTTTAATTTATAAGACCATATTTCTTTTATAAAAAATATACTTTTTTTATACAAAATTATTCTTTTTAGTATATATTTTTTCTTATAGTTATGGTATTAAACTTAAAATAATGGTTAAAAACTCTTATAATTTTATAATTTTTGAATGAACACAATTTAATTTTTTTTGAGGGGGGGGAAGCTCAAAAAAAAGTTTTTAAAATTAAAAAATTAAAAATATAAATTAATATTATATGGATGAAAAAATAGCAAATTTAATAAAAATTAAGGATGAATTTAATGAAAAAATGATGGAACAATTTTTAAAATTATACAAAACTAAACTTAGAAAAATGACTCCGAAAGAACGCAGAAAGAAAAATCAAGGCGGTGGCAGTAATAGTGGTCTTAGACAAAGAATAACGCCATCTTCAGAGTTAGCAAATGTTACCGCAGCACCAGAACCAACAGCACCAACATCAAGAAGTTCACTAAGACAAGACCGTCAAAATTTGGGATTGGGTCTAGAAGAAGTTCAACAACAACAACAACAACAATTGAATAGTATGAGTTCTGCTTTAAATCAATTGATGATTATGTACGAGAGAGGACAAAATGATACAAATGCGCAATTACAAGCAGTTTCCCAAACATTATCATCTATAGATCAGAGCACACAAGATGCAGTACAAGAAAGAGATAATATTAAGGAACAAGCTGATAAACACTACAATAATATTATGGATGGTTTAAAACAAATAAAAGAAGGAATTAAAGATGATGAACATTGTGTAGAAGACACATCTAAAAATGGATTATTATTTGGAATAGTTATGAGTGGTCTTTTTAATTATTATTATAAAGATTCTCCTAAATATAGTTCTAATATAACCGATATGAGTGTTTATAATCATAATCAACCCTATATACATGATAATATGAAACAAACAGCAGTTAATACTGTTGTATCTGGTGTTGCTGGTGGATTGATGGGTTATTTTTACAAATGTATTTTATTATTACTAAAGATATTTAAACAAATATTAACATTTATTGTTAATACTTATATTAGCATAAATTTATTTATACATTATTTTGCAAAATTATGGAGTAAGTCATTTGATATGGTATTTTTAGCAGGAATAGTGCAATTAATAGCTTTAATATTTCAAGTACTTGTTAATATGCATCTATGGATTATAATATTTAAAATGTTTGGATTTGATAGTATTTTCCTTACAATTTCAAAAGATATATTAAGTCCAATTATAACTACAATTTATAAATATACTAACAAAATTCCTGAAGATATTACAAAAAGTTTAGTTTCATTAATGAAACCAATATTTGATGTTCTTGATGGCTTAGTTCCTGATGAAGCATGTGAAGGTGCTCCAGAAATAGGAAAAGGAAGATTTATGCATTGTTGTATAGGTTTCATAACCAGTTTTATAGCGTCTATGATAAGTACTATATGTTGTGCTGCAGGTAATAAATACTTCAATCCTCTTAGGTTCTGTTGTAAACCATCTGAAGAAATGCCTCCGCCTCCCCCTCCACCTCCACCTCAATCATCAGGTTGGTTTGGATCTAGTAATGGTTCTGAACAACAACCATCATCATCAGGTTGGTTTGGATATGGTGGTAGTTATAAAGAATCAAACGATTCATATAATTATGTTCCTAAATCTAATATGGAAGATGAGATTTTTGTAAGATCTGTTACAATAATATTAAATTCAAAATTAATAAATAAAAATAAAATAAATATTGATAAAATTAAAAATAATATCATCAAATTTTTAGATTTATTAGTAAAATTATTGGGATTTTTAAATTTTGTATCAAATGTATTAGTTAAAGCTATAAAAGTGCGTGAAAAACAACTTAAATTAGCAAAATCTCCAAGTCCTACTTTTTCTAAAAAACGTATGACATATATGAGAAGTAAAAAAAGAAAGCCAAAAATGATGTCACTAAGAATAAAGCCAAAAATGATGTCAAAATCCAAACGCAGACGTAATATAAGAAACTCACGTATTAGACCGCTAAGAATAAAAAGACGATCAAATAAAAAATAATTAAAATAAAGTTTAAAAAAAAATAAAAAAAAATAAATAAATATTATGAATTTTTCAAAAAATATATCAAACGCAATTAAAATTCTTCATCCAACTATTTATCCTAAATATGCTTCAGGATCATGGTTATATACAAAAGATAACCAAAAATATTTAGATTTTACATCTGGAATTGGTGCGTTATCAACAGGACATAATCATCCACACATTATTAAAAATGTAAAATCGCAACTAGATAAATATGTTCATATGCCCCAACAATTATTTAATATACATCAAGCATCTAATGAATTAACTGAAAAATTATTAAATATTATGCCATATGATTACTTAAATTCATTTTTTTATGTTAATTCGGGCTCTGAAGCAACAGATAATGCTATAAAAATAGCAAGAGCATATACTAAAAAGCAAAATATAATTACTATGAATAAAGGATTTCATGGAAGAACATATGGTGCTTTATCAGTAACTACCTCAAATCTGACATGTAAAAAAAATATAAATCCTATGTTACCAGGAGTTTATTATAGTGATATTAATAATATAAAATGTTTTGAAAATATATTGAAGTTTCAAACAAGCCCAGAAGAAGTAGCGTGTGTTATATATGAACCAGTACAAGGAGAAGGTGGTATATATTCACTTAACTCCAATTTTTTAAAGAATATACATGATATATGTTCTAAATATAATATTATTACAATTGCTGATGAAGTTCAATGTGGATTTGGAAGAACTGGGACATATTGGAATATAGAACAAAAATGTGTTAAACCTGATATACTGACTTTTGGAAAAGGAATAGCTAGTGGATTTCCACTTGCTGGATTAGTTACAAATGATAACATAATGGATAATATTGGAAAAAATTTTTTAGGTGGAACATATGGAGGAAACGCAATAAGTTGTGCTGCTGCCAGTGCAACAATAGATATTTTTAAAAATGAAAATATACTAAATAATGTAATGATAAAAGGTGAGATGTTAAAAAAGAGTATAATAGATATACCAGGTGTTAAATCAGTAAGACAACATGGGTTAATGATAGGAATAGAATTGTTTATGCCTGATAATGTAAATTATATCCAACACATTGTAAAAAAAATGAAAGAAAATAATATTTTAATATTAACATGTGGAAATAATAGTCAATATATTAGATTATTACCACCATTAAATATAACTAATGAAGAATGTGTTTTATTTTTAACGACTTTTAAAAATGTAATAAATGATATTATAAAATGTTAATTTAATCTTCTATTCGTGGAGCTAAGAAATAATTAATATAGCCAGTATCCATAATTTTATAAGATAATTTGATTGGGTAATTATTGTCTATTTCAATATTCATATATTTATTTAAATTATAACCTTTAGAAAAAGTTTCTAAATTAGTTAAACTAAATTCTAAACTAATGTTTTGTAAATTTTGTAGTGTTAAATCATCATTACTTAAAATCATTCCTAATGAAGTCATATCACCAAAACATTGTAGTTCAATATTTTGATCTTCATCGTTAATACATTCTTTAAAAACCTTAAATTTAACAACATCACCTATATCACATAATTCTCTAACAATATCATTAAAATATTTAGATTCAATAGTAATATTAGTTGTAGTATTACAATCAAATATGGATAATTCGTCACTATCAATATCCATCAGTTTAATGTTATAATGTTTTTGGTATTTTGGATTAATAAAACTTATATCTAAAGTATCGCCTTTATAATTAAAAATTAATTCATCATTTTGTTTTAAATGATTTAATATTTTGATTAGAATTCCAACATTTAGTCCTATAACAATTTCCTTATTATCATCATTAAAATTATAATTTTTAAAAAAATCACATGGAATAAAACAATCTATCAATGCTACATGCGCTTTATCCAAAGATGTAATTTTAATACCTGATTTTGTTAGTTTAAAATTAGCACATTCCACTATATTATTAATAAATGATATAATAGTTTTGAAATAACTACTATTTTTTGTACGAAAACCTTTAGTTTCTTCTGTAAAAAATTTATCATACACAATTTCTGATGATTGACTATAATTAATCCTAAATTTAGGAGGCATTTTTAATATTTATTTTATTAAAATTTAAAAAGAAATCAATTTTTAACTTAAAGAAATTTTATTTATAATAAGTATAATGTTTTTTACAATGACCCCAGAAATGGCTAAAAAATTTGCTGAGTTACGAAAAAAAAAAAATAATCTACCAGAAAAACCTACAATGACATTTACGCAATATTATAATAAACGATTTTTAGAAGAAGCTAAATTTTTTATTGAAAATCCAAAATTTAGTATGAAATATATGATGGTTATGGCTCATCTTCAAAAAACTATAAAAGAAAAATGTATTAAAGAATACAAAGAAAAATATCCAGGATATCCAATAGATGATAACGAAAAAGTTATTGAAAATGAACACGTTATTGAAAATCATAAAATGACTAATGATAAATCCTCACAAACCGATCCAGAATCAATAATAAACGATTATGACATGATAGATGATAATATTGTTGTTACTAATAATGATGATATTTCATTATTAGTAACAACAGATGTAGTTAAAGACAAAAAATCACTAAGAAGATCTAGAAGATTACAAACTAAAAGATTTTAATAATTCATACAATTTGAGACACACATATCATATTTATTTGGTATTTTTTTGTTACAACATTTTCTACATCCTGAAACTCCATCTCTATAACCATTACATAGATTTGTAAATTCTTCAACTGATTCACTATAAATATTTTGTAATAACTTGATTCTTTCTAATGCCAATTTTTTATCATTACTACAAATTAAAGTATGATGTCTTATATGGTAAAAATTATCTGGGATATTTTTAGAAATATATTTGGGTAATAAATTAAATAAAGAAGTAATAGTATCTATAAATTCTTTAGAAATATCGCAATGATATGTTTTAATTTTTCTTTTAACTTTATCATGTGTTGATTTATTTATATAATCTTTATAAATAACTATTATTTCTAAAAAAAATAATGCATCTGTTACACGTTTAATTAAATCTACAATTTTTTTTTGTTTTTTGTATTTTTCTAAATAATCTATAGTTTTAATAGCACCAGGACAAATAAATCCAAATAATAGACTATTCTTTTTTGAAGGAATATGTTTAAATAAATTTTTTTTAAATTTTAATTCTGAATAATATGATTCAAAAAATTCAAGTAAATCTCTTAAAGTATTCATTAATATAGTATAAGATAACTTATTTATATACTGTTAATGAGTGTTTTTAATTTATCATGGTCATAATAATATGTTGTTTCTTTAAATTTAAACCCATTTTTAGAAATATTATCATAAATATCTAATCTTCTTTTACTGATTTCACTTGGAACTTCCCATGATCGACCCCCAAATCCATTATTACATTCAACCCAGTATAATCCACCTTTAGAATCACATCCATCTGCTACATATTCAATTATTTCATAATCTTTATTTATACGTTTAATACGTTTTTTTAAATATTTCATAAAAATACTATGTTTATTTGGGTCCATTATTAATTAATGAATGAATTAAATTAAATATTTTCAATTTTCTTTTTTTATAGGAAGATCAATTTTTTTTTTTATAGTAAGAGCACTTTCTGCTTTATCTAACAATGTGAAAAAATCGCTCCGTATTTCTTTATATTCTTCTGGTGTTTGTTTTTGTCTGAAATTGGCTTCATTAACTAATGGATCTCCGTCCTCTATAAATTTCTCAAGAAATTTTTCATCCATTGCTGAAAACATTAAATTTCCTTGTTCATCCTTTTTTATTGCGTTTTTCATCTTTTCCATCTTGTTGTAAATTGTTTGTGTTGACATATTAGATATTTTTATTTCATCTCCTGGTTGTTCCATACTTTTGTAAAGTTCATATAAGGTCACTCCACCTCTAAGTCTTTTAGATAATTTTCTTTTTTTATTTTTCATTCTTTTTTTTGATGATTGTCTTTTCCGATGTTTAAACTGTTTTCTAGATTTTAATGAACGCATTTATAATATTATAAAATAAAAAAAATAAAATTAAATTAAATTAACTGACTATTTCAGTTCTAATGTCTTGTCTACAATTAGGACATTTAATATTATTTTCAAACCATTTATCGGCACAGTCAACATGAAATATATGTTTACATTTTGTAATTTCTCGTATAATTTGATTATCCTCTATATTTTCTAAGCATATAGAACATTTAGGAATGTCTTCTACATCTCCTTCTTCTTGATCCTCCCCATTATTTGAAGAATATAATTTAATTTTAGTATTATTAATTATATTGTGATGACTAATAACTATATTTTCTTCTTCAGTTGGATTAACTCCTGAAAGAACTGATATTTCCATATTACCTATTCCATATCCTGAAGGTAATTCATTACGAATTAATGAGGAAAAAAAAGAATTTAATGATTCTCTAGAACGTGTTGAAGTATTTGGCGTAGATGTAGGCGTAGATGTAGGTGTAGATGTAGGTGTAGATGTAGCAGGATTTGTAGTTGGTGTAGAAGAAATATCAGGTATAGATGTTGAATTTGTAGGGAATGATCTATAAGAAGGCATTGTGCTAGATGTAGTAGTAGGTGGTGTATATAATGGAGACGGTGTTGTGAATGTAGGATTAAATAAGTTTGTACGATATCTAGGAATTTGTCTTAATTCATTTAATAATGTGTGTCGTTGATTCATTATGATAGAATTACTTAAAATATTTAATGTATAATAAATATTAGAAATATTACTATTAATTCTAGAAATATTAGTATTTATCATAGAAAAATTGGTTAATTCATGTTGATTATTCATATAGTATAATTGTATTATTTTTATTTAAAGATTTTTTCTTAAATACTTATTAATTATAATTAATAAATGTCAGATAATTTAGGTTTATGTGGATTTAAAAATTTTGGCAATACTTGTTGGTTAAATAGTTCAATACAATGTTTGTTAAAAATAATTCCGATGACTAAAACCATATATAAAGATATTAAAAATGATTCATTGTTAACTAAAGAATGGGTGCGTTTAGTAAATGGTGTTTATGAGGAAAACTGTATTATAACACCCTTGAGTTTTTTAAAAGGAATTATAGTAACATCTAATAAGCATGGATATATGTTTAATTTTAATAGACAAAACGATGTTCAAGAATTTTTGGTATTTTTTATAGATACAATGCATGAAGAATTAAAAAGAAAAGTAAATATAACAATATCAGGAAAAATTATAAATGAATTAGATAAAATGGCATATGATGCTATGAAAGAATGGAAAAATTATTTTAAAAATAATTACTCAAGTATTATTGAATTATTCTATGGACAATTAGTATCACATATTAAAGCTATAGATGAAGATATTCATTCATATACTTATTCTCCTATCTGTACTTTTAGTCTACCTATAAAACTAGAAGAAGATAGTAATATTTATGATTGTTTTGATTTATTTACTAAAACTCAAATATTAGATGGGGAAAATAAATGGAAATATGATAAAAATAATAAATATTATGATATTGAAAAGAGTTTAATGATATGGAAGTTTCCAAAAATTTTAATAATTCATTTAAAAAGATTTACAAATAATGGTAAAAAAATAGATAATTTAATTGATTTTCCAATAGATAAATTAGATTTAACAAATTATTGTGTTGGTTATGATAAAAAAAACTCATTATTTTCTTTAGTTGGAATTTGTAATCATATAGGAACATTAAATTCAGGTCATTATTATTCATATTGTAAACAAAATAGTCAATGGTATAACTTTGATGATACAAATGTATCAAAAATCAATCATGATGATATAATTACTCAACATGCATATTGTTTATTTTATAAAAAAATAGAATAAAATTAAATATTTTATTATATTATAAATGAGAAATAATAGTTCTATTTTTGTATTAGTAATTTCATTATTTATTATTATTTTTATAATTATCTCATATTTTGTATTATCAAATTCTATTTTTAAATCTAATATACCTGAAATTAATTATATTGAAACAGATAATTCATTAGAATATGATTTACAAGATAATTTACAAGATAATAATGTTAACTTAATAGACGAAATAGGTGGATCTAATAATCTAACATTTTTAGAAGAGCAGGGATTATCTGATTATATTAATGCTAATAATGATAATGATAATATGGGATCTGATGAAAATGAAGTATTTCATTTAAGAGATAATATTTATAATTATGATGAAGCTAAAGCAGCATGTAAAGCATATGATTCTAGACTAGCAACATTAAAAGAAGTAATAAATTCATATAAAAACGGATCTAATTGGTGTAATTATGGTTGGAGTCAAGATCAGTTAGTTTTATATCCAACACAAACGAATTATTGGAAAAAATTACAAGAAAATACATCTACAAAAAAAAAATGTGGAGTTCCAGGTGTAAATGGTGGATATTTTCATAATCCATATTTTGAGATAGGTGCCAACTGTTATGGTGAAAAACCATCTGAACCAAATAGTAGTAAATTTATAAAAAACCCACCAACTGATTTAGAACTTATGACAAAAAATTTTAAAGATTTAATTGATGTTAATAAATTAAAAGTAGCTCCTTTTAATGAGTCAAAATGGAGTCAATAAATATATATATTATAATAAAACTAATAAATATATATATAGTTGTTTTAATAACATTAATAGAATCTTTATTTAGAAACGTTTTTTCTAATTCTTTTATATCTATATAACTAACCATAATTTAATTTTAAATTAACAAAAAAATTGATAATCAATTTTTTTAAAAAAAGTAATATTATTAAATAAATGATTCCAATTAAAATTCCGATTCATATTCCAACATTATATATTGATAATTTATTTGGTAAGATAGGATATATTGATTTTATTAAACCTAAACAACTTACATCATCAATAATGAAAGGTATTGATTCAATTAATCGAAGATTTATAGTTATTAAAATGAATATTGATAATAAACATTTATTTCAAACATTTTTCAACGTTCATTCTGATTGTGAAGGATTATGGATAGGTGCTGGTCTTATTGGTATTCATTTAATTTGTGCTAGAGTTGTAATGACAGATTTTCAATTTAAATTAATTGAAGATATAATTAATGATAAAGTAATTAAAATAGAAGAAAAACATAATCCAAATATTGATTCTTTTATTGGGAAATATGTTTCTAATGAAAAAATTTATAACGCCTGCTTAAAAATCCAAAAAGCATGGCGTTTATGTAGATATAATCCTAATTATAAAATGTGCGAAATAGTCCAAATGAATAATTATAAAGATATTGTGAATAGTTATATTTAATCTCTAACAATTTCTAAATATTCACCAGTTAAAGTATCACATTTATATGTAGGATCTAAATTATTATATAATGATGGTTCTTGTATTTGAGATTCATTTTCAAAATCAGGTTCATAAACTGGGTTATGAATTGAAAGATGGTTTTGTATTGGTAATTTTTTTTTTATACATTTATTTATTAATGTTATAAACATAACTAGAATTAATAATGAACATATACTACCAATTATAATTATAATAATTCTATATGGTTTGTCTATTACATTGTTGGTATTTACATTATTTACAATTATATTATTCTTGGTTGTTGTGGTTGAAGTTAAACTAGTTGTTGTGGTTGAAGTTAAACTAGTTGTTGTAGTTAAAGTTAAACTAGTTGTTGTGGTTGAAGTTAAACTAGTTGTTGTGGTTGAAGTTAAACTAGTTGTTGTGGTTGAAGTTAAACTAGTTGTTGTGGTTGAAGTTAAACTAGTTGTTGTGGTTGAAGTTAAACTAGTTGTTGTGGTTGAAGTTAAACTAGTTGTTGTGGTTGAAGTTAAACTAGTTGTTGTGGTTGAAGTAGTATCAAAATAATTATTTTTAACCATAAAAAAGCTGTTTTTTTCAAATGAGTTTTTATAATTATCAAATAAATTACCTATTATATTATTTTCTGAATACGATATTGAATGACATTCAGTCATTGAATTACAAGTATCTACTAAGTTATCTAAACAATTTAAGTCACACGTAGTATTACTATTAATTATAGATTCGCTTAATCCATTATAATCAGGGATTAATGTATAATTAGGAAATATATGTTGTTGTATTCCATATTCACAACCATGTATACATAAGTCATGTTTAAATACATAATCATCATTTAAACCCAACTGATTTGAACAATTACAAGCATTTGTTTCTTCAAAAATACTACATCCTTTAGAACACGAATTATAATCATCTTCATTTAATAAATTAAAATCACAATAAGTATTGCACGATAAATCATAATGACAATCATTAATAAATAATATGAGTTCTTTTTTAGGAACATTAATATTATAAGCAAATGATGGTAAATATATACTACTATTATATGCCCCAATTCTTATTATATTTAATGCTTCATCAAAATTTTTTCCAAAAAAATCTAATTTAATATAATTAACTGGTAATTCATAGTTAATATCTTGTAGATCATACATATTGAATTTAATTGAACTATTTAGTAAACCTAAATATTTAAAATTTTGTTTATCATGGCTTACACTTATATTAGCTTCAGTTGAACTATTTGTTTCTAAAATATCTATAACTAAATCATATCCATCTTTATTAATTATAGATTCATCAATAAAAATAGCTTCAAGTGAATTATTTGGATAAAAAGACATAAATGTTGAACTATCATTTGCTATAATAAAACTAAAATTATTATTTTTAATTTTATAATGTGAATTATTAACATATCCACCATATGAATGTCCATGATGTTTATAACGAATTATGTTATCAATATAACCATCACCTTTTATATTATTATCACCAATCATAAAACTACCATTAATTCCTGGATAAAATTGTACGCAATTATTTGCTAAGTTTTGTCTAACTAAATAAGTTCCAGCAGTTATGTTATCAAATACAAATTTTTCTTTATTATTACCAATAATCCAAGGTTCATCTATATCTAAAATACCATTATGATTTATATCTAAATATAAAGTTACATTCATAATTGGGTTATTATTTGAGAAGGTATTAGAATCCCATATAACACCTGATATAGAATGATTTTCTAATGTATACATCCAATGATTTATTTTTAAAATACTATTACTATTTTCTGTTACTTTTTTATTACCTTCTATATTTGATAATAAATTACAATAATAATCATTATCATAATTTTCATAAATACCTAAACAATCTTTTATATTAGAACAATCATATTTACAATCATATGTATTATTCGTATTTTGATCAATAATATATGTTTGGTTTAAAGCATTTTTAAATCTGTAATTATTAGAATATAATGTATCATAATGGACTGTTAAATTATCATTAACTATATATTGTGAATAGGAATTGTTAATTGAAAGTATGATTGTAAAAAAAAAAAATAAATTCATATAATTTTATTATTTATGATATTTTTAAATAAAAATTTGAAATATTATTTAAAAATAATATTAATAATATAAATATTAATATATGAAATTTGGAAGTTTCTCAATTTTATTAAACAAAGATGAATATAGACAATTTAATATTATTAATGTTTCTGATATTAATGATATTGAAGATAATAATGAACCATTATTTAAAATTACACAATTAACAACTGGTAATATGGGAGATATAACAAATATTGATTTTTTAAATAAAAAAAATGATTATGTTGTAAAAATATGTAAAGAAAATTATTTAATAAATATTTCTAATCAATTATTAATAGATTATTTAAAAAAATCTATCAAAAAATATGATGAGTATAGAGTAAACAAAATATTCAAATCGAATTTAAAAAATGAAATAAATTTAAAAGGCTATTTTTTAGAAAATTTGGGAGAAATTGATTTATTTGATACATTAACACATTTAATAGAGCTAAAAAGTAATATATGGATTATAGATACAAATATACGGCTATATAAATTTTTTGAGCAAATGTGTAAAACACTAGAATATTTACAATTAAATGGTATAATTCATTTAGATATTAAACCCGAAAATATTATATATAATAATAACAAAATTTTAATTCCATTTGAAAAAAGATTTAAATTGGCTGATTTTGGTTTTGCTGATAAATATCCATTTGAAAGATATCGTAGTAAAATTTGTGGAAGTATTGATTATACACCTTACTATAATTTTAATAAAAATAAAGCAGAATGGTGTATAAATAATAATCCGAATGATTGGTTATTTAATCCTATTAAAAAAAAATCTATTCATTATGTTGATAGAACTAATTTTAAACCAAAAATAATTTTTAAAACTGATATTTATTCTATGGGTATTGTTTTTAATCAATTACTATATTATATTAACAGTTATATGAAGCACAAAAAATCAGATATAATTGATGATGATATAGTAATTGATTTAATTAATAAGATGACCCATAAAGATATATTAAAAAGATTTTATGCGATTGATTGTATTAAATTTTTAAAAAATAAACAAGATAATTCTAATAAATATTATAAAAAAATTTTTAATTGTTGTAATAAATAAAATTGATATAAAAAACATTTTATGTATACATTATAAATGTCTTTGTATGAAGAAACTATAGTAAATGGAATTATTGAATCTAATATTTCCTATTTTATATTACATTTTAAAGACTCTAAAGATACCGAAATTTTTATTAATTATTTTAATGATTATATTAATGGTGATCTAGTTGATGTAAACGAAGTATATAAAACTATTTTAAATAAAATTATTAAAAAAAATAAAAATGATATATTTGCAGAAATATGCGATTATTGTTTAAAAGAAGAAACATACATACATTTTATTGAAAATTTTAGTAGTTATTTACAAGCCCAAGACATTTTATATAATTATAAATATAATTTAGTTACATTATTTTTTAATAGGCCTAAATTAAATTTATTACTATCAAAAATAGATGTAACAATTTGTTTAAACATGCTTATTAATAAACACATTATAACTAAACCAAAATCATCTAATTATAATACATTTGATATTTTCTTAAAATTGCTAAAAAATAAAGACACAAGAAGTAAAATAATAGATTATTTTAGTAAACATATACAAAAATTAAAAGAAACAAAAAATATTAAATCATTTATAGATTTTGAAAAAGACAATCATTTATTGTATATATTTCAAATAAATTTAGTTTTATTACAAATTGAACTATGGTCGAATGGAATAAATGAAACTAAATTACAAAAAATATCTAAACAAGAAACAAATTATTTAAGTATTACATTTTATGAACTTCAAAATATGTTAGAGTATACAATAATAAAAATATATGAAGAAAAGAAAACCAGAATAAAAGAATTAAAAAAAGTAAAAGAAATAATAGAATTATATAAAGATGAAGATTATATTTCTTATACTTTGTATAGTAAGTTAAAAACTGATATAGAGTTAAATATTAATACTATTTATAATATATTAAAAAATAAAAATTTAATTTCATCATCAAATAAATTTTATGATAATACTATAGTTTGGTTAAATAATAGATATTTACAACAAAATCAATTAAAACAGTCTGAACAAGAAACAGAATGTTTTAATGATATATTGGAGAATATGTATATATTTTATAAAAATAATAAGATTGAACTAACAAAAAATGTAACTGAAGTATTAGAAAATATATTTTT
>Ga0209634_1002192_pt1 | contig 13827 bp, 18 predicted proteins | sample LinPmetageLP40_FD_184043 | JGI IMG/M metagenome (GOLD analysis project Ga0209634, IMG submission 184043) | Marine viral communities from the Pacific Ocean - LP-40 (SPAdes) (version 2) | ecosystem: Environmental > Aquatic > Marine > Oceanic | place: Pacific Ocean | collected 2010-08-26
TGGTTCTTCTACATAATTATCAACTCTTTGATCTTTTTCGTTATAAGAATATACACAAGCTTTATTTAATGAATAATTAATTAAAGCTTGTGTACTAATATTACCATTATAAAAAGCTTGTGGCCATCCATCCCTATAAACCATAATAAAAGGTGTTTTCCTTAAACGTGCCCAATAATATGGATGGTTCATTTCTGTATTCAGTTTTGTAAAAGCTTGAGCAGTTTTTTTTTCATTTTGTAAATTAACAGATGCATACATTGGTCCAGGAGCATTTCTAGCAACATTAGCCATTAAAATTGCTAATTGTTTAGCTTCAGGAGTTTCTGCATAAAACAAAACTAAAGAGCATTCTTTGATTTTGAGTTTTACTAAAGTATCATCATCGTGATGAAAATCTTCATCTTTTAATTCTTTAATATCTTTAGAAGTAATAAATAATCTTGTTGTTGTAGCAGTTTCAATAAAATGTCTGTCATTATTTTTATTTTCTAATTCACCTGGCTCGGCAAAAGTATATGTTGTATCCTCAGGCATTCCATAATAATCCATTTTATATATAAAAATATTTTTAATGTTAATAAAACATTAAAAAAATGTTTAAGAAAAAAAGATTTAAAAATGTTTAAGAAAACTTTAGAAGAGTCTTTAGAATTTCTTGTTGATTCTATGGTAGAAGGATGTAAGTTTTTAATGAGAGCAAAAATGTCTTTGACAAAACCTACTTGGGTAGTTGAAACAGAAAAATTTGGTAGTTTAGTTACTAAAATTAAAGATGATGTAACACTTGTAAATAATCTAAAAGTTAAAAGTATTCGACCTGTTTATGATCTTCACAAACAAAGTTTGACAACAAGTATTGTTGATGATAAAAGCAAAGTTCAAGACGATTTTCTTAGGTGTGATACAGATATGAGCGGATTTGTTCTGAGAACAGAACCAGAAGGTTTATTTTTTAGTGTTGGTAAATTACATTTACCTGTTTCTGAAGTTTATACACATACAGTAAAATGTATGGAAAAAGATCATGAAAATATTTCTCATCCTGTTAAAATTTTACTTGGTCTCTATTGTGTTATGTATCATACCGCTGAACATAGTGAAGAAAAAGAAGCTTTACAAAAAAATGTAGAACTAATGGTATCATCTCTTGATTCTAGAGATGAAACAAAATCTAGTATGCCAAATCCAATGAATATGGTTCAAAATATGTTAGGAAACATTGATATTAATCAAATTAGTGAAATGATGGGTAATATTACTGGAGACGAAAAAGCTAGTAAAGAATTTAGTCAGATTTTTAGCAAAATGTCTGATGTAGTAAAAGACGGAGGAAATCCTATGGAAGCTATGGGAGAACTTATTAAACAAGCCTCTCTTAATCAAGCTCAAGCCCCAGAGTCAGATCCAGCTCCGGTCACAGTTTCAGAACAAACCCCAGAGTCAGCTCCAGCTCCGGCCATAGTTCCAGAACATGCTCCGGAACCAACTCCGGTCACAGTCCCAGAGTCAGCTCCAGAACAACAAAATTAATTTATAAAATAACACATAATAATTTTTGTTATATTATATAACAAAAATTAATAAATTTTAAAATTGTGTTGTTGACAAAAATCACATTTTGTTATTTCTTTTTTATTGTTATATTTATTTTCTAATAATTTTAAATAACATTTAAAATGTATATGACCATTGCATTTACAAGGTTTTATTAATAAAGATTTGTAATCTTTATGTTGACAAATATAACATGTTTCTAATTCTTTATTTTTATTTTTTGATTTAAATTCACTATATAAATTATTATATAATTTTTCTGTAAAATTTATTCTTTTTTTTAAAATATTAATTTTATTTTCATATTTTTGTTCATTAAAATAAAATTTAGCAATTTTTTGTTTTAAATCAAATATTTCTGAATGTAAATAATTTAATTCAAAACTATTATTATAATTAATTTTTTTTAAATTATTTATTTCATTATTTTTTAAATTAATAATATTCTTATGATAATTTTCTAGATTTTTTAATAATATAGAAAAATCGTTCATTTTAACTTATTATTCTTTTATATATTATTTAAAATAAATTCTTTATAATTAATATCATCGTCCTGAGCCTTAATTATACAATCTTTAAAATCAGAATTTTCTTCTGATACATACAATAAATCTTTCAACATCTCTATCTCGTTAATCATTAATTTTCTCGAAATTTGTTCTAAATTACTAGGTATATACAAATCAAAATATGTACCATAATCTTTATAAATAGTTCCTTTTGTTAACATTGATTGTATATCATTTACTGAATAAACTGTGTTATTTAAATAATTAATATAAATAATATTTAAAGTATCTAACATAATTAGCGTATTTATAATATTACCGTGAGATAACACTTTATTACATGCACACACAAAATTTGCAAATAAACTACAAAAAGTTCTCTCATTAATATTTTTATATTTGTGATTGATTTTAAATAAAATATAAGAACCTAAAAATTTACCAGATTTTGAATAATTTTGATAAATATTTTTTTCCATGTAATTTTCTAAATTATCAGGTATCTTACCATATAAAACTTTTAAAAATACTGCAATAATAGAAAGTAACATACAATCTTTTTGATTTTTTAAATTATTACCGTATTGTAATTTTATAATTAAATCTGTATTAATTTGGGTTGTAAAATTACAACTTTTTGACGCTTCTTCTATTTTTTTAATTAAATTATCCATATTTATTTTTTTGGAAATAAATATAAAATAAATTTCAATTTTGTTTTAAATATTCGTTATGATAACATGAAATATAATTAATAAAATTTTGTATGTTTTGTGAATCACCTTCAACCATTATTAATCTATTATTACCTCTATCCGCGTTTACATAATCTTTTTCCACTCTAAAATAGTCATTCGTATATATATTTATACAATAATTTTCTATAAAAAATCCTCTATCAATGCTTTTTTTAATATCTTCAAAAATTACAGAAGGAATCTCTATTAAATTACACGACATATTTGAAATTTTTTCTAGTAAAGTAAAAAGTTTAAATAAAAAAAAATCAATTTTAAAAAAAATTAATATATTAAAATGCGAAATCATAGCAAAAATATTTCTCATAAAGTAATAAGTTCATTAGGTCTATCTCCTCGATCAAAAAGTAAATATATCCCTTCCTTAAAAAATAAATCTAAAGCATTATCACCCATCAAATCGAAATCTTCGGTCAAATCAAAATCTCCGGTTAAATCGAAATCTTCGGTCAAATCAAAATCTCCGGTTAAATCGAAATCTTCGGTCAAATCAAAATCTCCGGTTAAATCGAAATCTTCGGTCAAATCAAAATCTCCAGTTAAATCGAAATCTTCGGTCAAATCAAAATCTCCGGTTAAATCGAAATCTTCGGTCAAATCAAAATCTCCGGTTAAATCGAAATCGAAATCGAAATCGAAATCTCCGGTCAAATCGAAATCTCCGGTCAAATCGAAATCTAAATCGAAATCTCCTGTTAAATCGAAATCTCCTGTTAAATCGAAATCGGCAGTTAAATCGAAATCTCCTGTTAAATCGAAATCTCCTGTTAAATCGAAATCTCCTGTTAAATCGAAATCTCCTGTTAAATCGAAATCGGCAGTTAAATCGAAATCTCCTGTTAAATCGAAATCGAAATCGAAATCTCCGGTCAAATCTAAATCGGCAGTTAAATCGAAATCTAAATCAACTGTAAAATTTGTTTCTTTAAAATAATTTTTTAAATCTTTTATTAAATAAAAGATTTTCATAAAATGTCAAAACCACCTATACATGGTTATGTTGATTACGCCATAGCAATTTATGATTCAAGTAATACTGATTATACTACATTAAATAATATTTATGGACTAGATCCAATTGATGGAGCTAGTTATTCTAGTAATATAAGTGTTGAAGGAAGTATAAATTACAATTTATTTAAAAGTTTTTGGCAAAACCTAATATCTCCGGAAAGTATACCCATATTTCTGAACACAGGAAAAAAAGTTACTATAGAAATGTTTCAAAATGTAGGTACTGATATTTTTAATATATATACTGGGGCTTATCCAGAATATACATCATTAGGAAGTGAAATGAATACAGTTTTATCAAATATGTATTTGTTTGGACAAACAAATGGTATATATAATAATTGTTTAAAAAACGGTGTAAGTTCATATTTTAAACAAGTTTATCATGCTTCAAATGGTGTTAATTGGAAATATTTACTAAATACATGTGGAAATATTAAAGATGGTGAAACAATTTATAAATATAATACAGTTGATTTATATGATAATATAAATTTAAGAAGTTGGTGTGGATGTTTTACTAATCCAATAAAATATAAAAATAATGTCAAGCCAGCTTTACCCACGTTTCCTAATCAATGTATGCCAACATGTGTTGTTCCAGAAGCAGTTAAATTAATTAATGAGACTGGGGACAGTGGGGACATCGGAAATATTTTACAATGTGAAGCTAATATTTGTGTTATAGATGATATAACTATACAAACATTTGAATCGTCTGGTGGTCCAATAACTTTTAATCAAATATGTACTGGTTGTGTAAATTCAGGTAAGGATGGTAATCCTTGTATTTGTATTGTTCAAGAAGATATAGATGGTGGAAGAATAGGTAATATAAAAGTTAATTTTAACCAAGTATGTCCAAGAAGTATTTGTTTTAAAGAAATTGGTGACGACGGGAATCCTAAACTAGATAATCCATTTGAATGTCCTTCTACAACACCAGGTGGAAATACAGGTGGAGGGAATACAGGTGGAGGTGGAGAAACTCCACAACCGGGTCAAAATCCAAAAGAAGTTGTTCCAAAATATATAATTAATAACAATACAATATTGTCTTTTTTTATACTTTTACTTATAATTATATTAATATTATTTTTATCTTCGTTTATTAGTACTAGGTTTTTACCAATTAAATTACCTAAACCAAATAATTAATATTTAGTTTAGGTAATTTAATTGGTACCTAAACCAAATAATTAATATTTAGTTTAGGTAATTTAATTGGTACCTAAACCAAATAATTAATATGTTTCAAAACTATCATAAATATAAAAATAGTAAATAAATAAATCTCTTTTTAGTTCTTTATTTATTGAAGAAGATTTATCATAAATTAATTGTAATATATTATTATTATCACACAAACTGTTTATTAAATCTACCACTTCAATGTTTGCATCTTTAAACTTTTCTATATTTATATAAAAAATGTAAGAAATAATTAATAATAAAGGACTCAAATTATATCTATTTATATTTTTAACTTTTTGTTTAAATAAATTTAAAACAGGTTGAATTTCTTCAAAAGAAAATCTTATATCTATATCGTTAAATTTTAAACCTTTAGTTATGATATATTCATCAACTTTTTTCAACCTTTCATTAATTTCAACAAATTTATTAAAATATAAAATATCTTCATCCATTTTAAAAAAAAATAAAAATGATTTATTTATAAATTAAATAAATAAAATGAAACTTTTTTATTACAGTGTAATAAACTATAGGTGTAGTTGTAGAAATGAAAAAAACGAGTTGTCACCTCTTGGAAAAAGATACAAAGAGTATTATGAACTTTTAAAAAATAATCCAAATAAAAACGGAGCAAATATATTAAATGATATGAATATAAATAGAACATGTTGTAGAATTAGATTTTTATCTTTACCAACAATACCTATGATTAATAGGGTAAAAAAAAAAATACAAATAAATAGTATTAATATACCTATAGAAAATATTTTTCCAAAATATAAAATACCAGATTTTCCAAATTAAATAAAAAAATATTTTTTCAAAATTAAATAAAAAAATATTTTTCAAAATTAAATAAAAAAATATTTTTTTTTATTTAATAAAATGGCAAGAAAAGTAAGTCCTTTGAGTGTTTCTTCAAAAGTAAAATCGAAATCTCCAGTAAAATCGAAAATGCGAGTAAAATCGAAATCTCCAGTAAAATCGAAAATGCGAGTAAAATCGAAATCTCCAGTAAAATCGAAAATGCGAGTAAAATCGAAATCTCCAGTAAAATCGAAAATGCGAGTAAAATCGAAATCTCCAGTAAAATCGAAAATGCGAGTAAAATCGAAATCGCCGGTAAAATCGAAAATGCGAGTAAAATCGAAATCTCCAGTAAGAGGTTATTTTAGATATGTTGGTGTAGATGAAGAAGAAGGAGATGGGATGGATCCCATGATGGAAGATTCTATGATGAAAAAATCAAAAAAAATGAAAAAAACTAAAACAGGAGGTAAAAGAAAACCTAATTCTTGGATCAGAGCAACACAAATAATGAGGTCTGAAAATCCACAATATAAAAGTGTAGTTCCAATAAAATCTGGTACTAAACCTTATGAAATTGCAAAAGGTATTCAAGATGAAATTAAAAGTGGTAGAAGAAAATAAATAATTAGTTAACTATTAACTAATAAACTTAATTCTATTATCTTCATCTGTAATAATTCTATAAATAAGTACTAAAGATCCTAAACTAAAACAACTTATAGCTACATATAAAAATATCCAAATTTTTTCAGATTTTTCTATTGTTTTATCTGTTTCATAAACATGAAAATTACTACCATCCATTACATACCAAGTAATAAAAAAACCAATTCCTGTAAGAAGTAGTAATACAGAAAGTAAATTTATCCAATTTTTCGAAAACCAATCTTCAAATTTCATTGAAGTTTTAGATTTTATTTGCGAATTAGGTTTCACAAATTTTATTACCTCAGATAGATAATTTTTATATTGGTTTGGTTGTACATTATTTTCAACTACTTGTTTTAATTCTTGATCAGTTGGTTTTAAATTTTTAAATTTTATTCTGTCATTAATCTTAGGAATTTTTACCAACCATCCCTGCTTAAAAAAAAAATCTAAGAATTGTTTTCTTGTAGTACCCATTTTTGTACCTTTAGATATTGGTAATTGATTTACATCATCTTCATAAATATTTTGATCATCTTCATAAATATTTGGATCACCTTCATAAATATTTTGACCTAGATCATTACTAGAACTCATTATTTTATTATTATAAAATAATAAAATTGAAAACTATTTATTTTATTATTTTTAAAAATGGGAATTTCAGGATTTGCTAAATGGCTCAGTAAAACTTATCCGAAAGTAAAATCAACTAGAAAACCAGGAAATATAGATACGGTTTTGCTAGACGCAAATGGATTATTTTATGATTCTGTTAATAAAATTTTTACAAAAGAAAATATAAAAAAGTTACAAAACCAAAATGCAGAGAAAAGTTATGATTTGTTGATACAAGATGTTATAGAAAATTTAAACACAATATTAAAAAATTATAAACCAAATAAAAATTTTGTATTAGCTATAGATGGTGTTGCAAATTGTGGTAAAATGTGGCAACAAAAAAGAAGAAGATTCAAAAAAGAAGAAGAATCTTCTTTTTTTGATAGAACTCTTTTAACTCCTGGAACAACATTAATGATTAAAATAGATGAAGCTTTTGAAAAATGGGTTAAAACTTTAAATATTCCATTAGTTATTTATTCTTCTCACTTAGATCCAGGTGAAGCAGAACATAAAATATTTGATTATATAAGAAATAAAGAATTATTGACAAGTTATGGAGAAACATTATTATTTGGTTTGGACCGTGACTTGATAGTATTGGCTTTACTTTGTTCTCAAAAAAATATGTATATTGTACAAGATGACAAAAATTATAGAAAAAAAACTATAGATTATTTTTCTATAGATTATTTAAGAATGTTATTAAAAAAAGATTTAAGATTTGAAGGGTGTGATGAAACATTATTAATTCAAGATTTTGCAATTTTAGTAACATTCTTAGGAAATGATTTTTTACCTACTTTTCCAACATCATATGATTCAAAGGATATTCAAATTTTAAAGGAAATTTTTCAACTATATAAAGATTTGGAACTACATTTAACAAATCATGATAACAATATTGAATGGGATAATTTAAAAGAACTATTCAAAGGATATCATAAATTAGAAATAGATCATATTTTTCATCATCTTTATAAAAATCCTAGATTTTTTGAATATACTGAAATAAAAGATTCTTTTTCTTCTTTGAAAAATAAATCTTTTGAAACCCGAGAAAATGTTAAAAAAGCATATTCAAATTTCAAAGAATTATGGTATCCAAAACAATTTAAACCTATCACAAATGTTTTAAATAAATTAACAGATGTTAAAGAATATTATTCTGAAGAAGATATTGATGGAATGTCTGAAAATTTTTTAAAAATGATGCAATGGTATTTACATTATTATACAAAAGGATATAATTCAATAAGTAATAAGTTATTTTATCCCTATTATTACACTCCATTACCACCAGATATAATAAATTATTTAGAAAAAACGGATGATTTATCTTATTTAACAGATGTTTCAAATAAACATAATGTTGAATATAGTTGTGTACACCAACTTTTATTGGTATTACCACCAAATTCAATAAATGGTATTCCAGAAGCTTTTAGAAGATATTATGAACATATGTATCCCATAAATCCAGAAAATTGGATAGAAATCAAAGAAGGTGAGTCTAATTGTGGTGCTAGATGGCCTGCACCTAAATGTACAAAAAAAGAAGATTGTACACATTACCATAAACAAACAAAAAAAATACCACCAATAAATTTAGAAATGGCTTTAGATGCTGTAAAAATAGAAATTCCTGATTATTTAATGAACAAACCTATGTTAAAATTGATGAATAAAAAACAATTTAAAGAAAATAAAAAAGATTTTAATGGAATGAATCATAAATATTCTATTGATCAAGACTTTTTGATGTGATCAAAAAAAATTAAATTTTTATTTTTTTTACTAAATAAAAATGGGAAACTTTAATGCTACTCCTTCTTCAGTTCACAATACTAGTCCATCTCTCCAACCTCATGTTTCTGTAAAATCTAAAACAAAATCTCCAGCTCGGTCGCGAACCCAAGTAAAAACAAAATCTCCAGCTCGATCGCGAACCCAAGTAAAAACAAAATCTCCAGCTAGATCACGAACCCAAGTAAAAACAAAATCTCCAGCTAGATCACGAACCCAAGTAAAAACAAAATCACCAGCTCGGTCGCGAACCCAAGTAAAAACAAAATCACCAGCTCGGTCGCGAACCCAAGTAAAAACAAAATCACCGTTAAAATTTATAAATTAAATGTAAATATAATCATCCATAAATGGTTCAAAAACTTTTTCAATTTGGTCTAAAGTTCCTGAAATTTTGTAATAATTGTGTTCAATTGATTGAAAAGTAATATTACAATAATAACCACTACTAATTATTCCGAACGTTTCTATAGCTTCTACTAATAATGGATTATGACGATTTGTTTCACTAATAAAACCAAACCAAACATTATTTTGTTGATAGTTATGTATCATTTGTATTGCTTCTTTATCACCCTTATTAGCCATATAATTTGCTACATCAGGAGAAATTTGGAAAATACTGTATTTAGAAATAACTACTATTTTTGATTCAGTAAAAGTATACCCATCATCTTTTGGTTCAAGTACTATTTCGTTATAAATATTTTGTTTATAAATTTTATAAATATTATTATCTATAATAGTTGTAAACAAATCACAATCACAACATATATTTTCTTGTTCTACCATTTTTACCAATTCTGTATTGTGTCTAGGAACCTCTGGTTCATCAAAAATTCCATTTTTAGCATAAACAATTTTATATTTATTTATAGTACAAGAATTAAATGAATGAATAAGACTATTCATTTTTATTTTGTAAATGATGTTACTACAATCAATTTTAAATAATTTATTTAAAATTGAATATTATAAATTAAAAATATTATAATTTATAATATGACTCTTAATGTTTTGATTATGATTCTTTTGGGGTTTTATATAAATATATTAATTCTAAAAACAAATGATGATGGTATTGATGTAAAACATAAAGATTTGTATATGGATTATATTGCAAATCAGACAGATAATATTTTTAGTAAATCATTGGAAAAAAAAGTTATAAATAATCGTGATACTAATATTTATAAGAAAAGAAAAGAAACTGAAAATTTAAAACAAAAAAAATTAAATTTTCAAAAATTTGAAAATTCTAAATTTTATCCTAAAAGTTATTTATTTAAAAATAAAATTCCACCTAAATTTTCTAAAATTTTTGGTTCAAATAATAAATATTCTATAAATAGATTAAAAGATTTTACTATAGAATTTTTTATGTATAAAAATATTCAGATTTTTTCAATAAATCAAATTAATAAATATATTTTATATTATTGTCAAATAACAAATGATATAGAATTGTTAAAATTTATTTATAAATTTGGGATATGATGTACAAAATTGATTAATTAATATCAAAATAAGATAATATTTTGATATGGAGCCTGAAAATCAAAACCAATACAAAAAAAATGATTGTCTTACTTTTTTATGTGTATGTACAAGTTCTGTACTGTGTATAATAATGATTATTAGTTTTTTAAATATTGTAGGTATTAATTTTGAAAAAGAAGAATTTAATGTTACAAAAATAAATTATCCAAAAAATGAAAATTCATCTTTTTGGTCCTTATGTGATAATAATGATTTTTATCAATTCAAATATTGTATAAACCTTTATGCTAACGTGGAAGGAATTGAAAATAGAGTGATTAACTCTTATAATACAAAACAATATTGTACAATAGTAAGTGATTGTGAAATTAAAAGTAAAAATATCTTACAAATAGAAATAGATAATATTGTAAAGAAATATTTATACAAAAAAAATAATTTTTATATGTATGAAGACGAAGTTTATTTAGAGTATTATACAAGAAATTATACAATCCCTTTAGTAATCTTATTAATCATATTTATATTAATTTGTTTATATTGTGTTTGTATTAATTTATGTTAATAAATTAAATTATAAAATAAAATGAATTATTTTATTTTAGTAAAATTACTAATATTTATTTTATTACTTAATATAATTGCTAGTTATCTTTCTTCATATTATTTTATCAAGAATAATTTCCCAGAAGGTATAATTTATCCAATAAAAGATGATATACAACTTCCATTTGTAGAAAAAGGAAAAACTATACCAAAAAAAATTTATAGAACTTGTAAAAAAAGTGATAAAGAAAAATTTAAAAAAGCTATTGATAAAACTCAAGAAATAATGACAGGTCATGAACAAATAATTTTTGATGATGATATGATAAAAGAATTTATAAAAAAAAATTATTCAGAAAGAGTTTGGAAAGCATATGATAGTATAGATAACAAATTTTTTCCTGCTAAAGCAGATTTATTTAGATATTTACTTATTTATATTGAAGGGGGTATTTATTTAGATATAAAATCTGCAATTGTCAAAGATTTAAATCCAATATTGGATAAAAATGGAGATAAATTATTAATTTCTCATTGGACCGATTTTAAAATGGGATTATTACCTATAAAACATTTACATAAAGATAAATTTTTTCTTTGGGCACCAGTTGTCAAAAATAATTATGGTGAATATCAAAATTGGTATGTTATATCACCAAAAGGTAATCCGATTTTAAGAGAAGTGATAAAACAGGTAATAACTAATATTGAATTTGGATTAAAAAAAAACTGTTATACAAAAGGTAAAATGAGTGTACTGGCTTGTACAGGTCCTATTATGTATTCTTTAGTTATATCTAAAAATTTTGATAAAAACCATGTAAAACTTTTTAAGAAAAACTTAAATGATAAATTAAAATACAGTTATGTAAATCATTATAATTTAACTAAAGGAAAACATTATAGTAAATTAAAAAATTTAAATATATTAAAAATTAAATAAAATAAAATGAAAAAAGTTTATTATGTAATTTTAATTTTTATATTACTTTATTCGTTCCTTATATTTTTATGGGTTTTATATCCAGCTAGTATATTTGGACTTAAATATAATGTAACTAGTCGATTAAAATTTAAAGATTTAAACAAAGGTCCATATTTATTTATTGTAGACCATAGAGATCCTCCTCATACAGATATAATGATTATGAGTCAAGAAGTGCATAATAGTAAAAATCCTGAAAAATTTACTTTACTGTCTGGTAGAAGTGAACGTTTTTATACTAATTTTTTATATTATACAAAATATAATATTATTGAAAAAAAAAGTAATACAACTCAAAAATGTATTGATAAATTAAAAAATAATGAAAATGTAGTAATATTTTTAAGAGACGATTCAAAAGGAAAAGGTATATATTATATCTTAAAAGAAACTAATATACCAATAATATTTGTAAAAAAAAAATTAATAAAAAATTCAACTAATAAAAAATTAGAAAACCATATTTTTAAATATAGAGGTATGGAATATAACATAGATTATAATTTAATAAGCGAATATGATATAAAAAATAAGAATTCAGAAGAATTTATGAATTGGATAAAAAAAAATCTTTATAGTTATTAATTTATATTTTTTTTAAAATTGATTTTTATTTACAACAATTTACAAATAAACCTATAAAAATGTATTCCAAACTCGAAGACGAAACCCCTACTCTCACTTTTTCAAATTTTATTGAAAATAAAGAATATAGTTCTGTTAGAGGAATACTTGGAACTAAAGAAGGTGATAAACTTATTTTAAAAATTGATGGTGTAATTCTTAGTTCACAGTATGATAAAGATGGTAAGATATCTACTAGAGTGACATCAGCGGATCTTAAACATCCATTTTTTTCTGATAAAACCAAAGATACTAAATTTGTTTATGTTTTTAAAAAATATGTAACAAAAAAAAATCCAGATGATGAATTTGCTGAAGTAGTTTGGATTATCAAAGATAGCTGTGCTGGTTATAAAACACCTAAACAAGTTAAAGAAGATAAAATTATGACATTAAATTCAGGTTTTGAATTAGGAAAAGTATCTCCAGCTGGTGATGAAGATAATAAATGGCTTAAAGTTGAGATCCCTGGTAAAAAAGGTTTTCTTGATAATCTTTATGACCAAATTTATGATTTAGTTTACGAAAACAGAGTTAGATTTGGTATTCCAAACAAAACTAGAGAAGATATTGCTAAAATGATGCCTGTAAAACTATGGCATCCTATAAAAAAAGATTCAACTGAATTAGATGATACTAAATCTTCTAGTATTTATATTCCTATAAAACATTATAAACCTAATGATAAATATCCTAATCTAAATTTTGCAAAATTTACTGTTCCTGGAGCAAATACAACACTTACAGTAGATCAAGTTGTAAACAACGTTATTACAGTTAATGCTTGTATTTCAATTGATAGTGTATTTTTTGGTTCTAAAATGTCTCTTCAAATGAAAATTATTTCTGGGATTGTTACTGATATTACTAGTAAAGATTCTAAGCCTCATCCTCAACAAGATGAATTAGATGAGTATTCAAAAAATACTGAGTTAGTAAATAAACTTACTAAACAATTAGAATCTCTTAATACGTCACCTAGTGCTTCATCTCCTCCAGAAGATGAACTTCTGAGTGAAGTTATGAATTCAGGTCCTGTATCTGGTTCAGCTGATCTTGGTATTGATGAACTTCTTAATAATTAATTTTTTAAATTTATATAATTAAATAATTATATAAATTTATTTCGATTTCATTCGAGTTTTCGATTTCATTGGTGATTTCACTCGAGTTTTCGATTTTGATTTCATTGGTGATTTTACACGATTTTTTGATTTCATTGGTGATTTCACTCGAGTTTTCGATTTTG
>Ga0209634_1002195_pt1 | contig 13818 bp, 20 predicted proteins | sample LinPmetageLP40_FD_184043 | JGI IMG/M metagenome (GOLD analysis project Ga0209634, IMG submission 184043) | Marine viral communities from the Pacific Ocean - LP-40 (SPAdes) (version 2) | ecosystem: Environmental > Aquatic > Marine > Oceanic | place: Pacific Ocean | collected 2010-08-26
CAATCATGGTGGCTGGGATTATGAGTTACTTACTTATAAAGAAGAATTAGAAAATATTAATCATGTTATAAAAACAATTGACCAATCACTTAGAAAATGTTTAGGTAAGTAATTTAAAAAAATATTAAATAATACAATTAAATGCCTAACGAAACAAAAAATTGGTTATATATTAAAGGTGATGAAAATGAAAAACAAGATTTTTATGATAAACATATTAAAAATATAAACAATACCAATTGGTTAAATTTTACAGCTTTATTTCCAAAAGAAGAAGAAAAATTCTATTTTAATAAATGGGAATTAACCAGAAATGGTTTATTAACAATAAATGATATTCATGATAATATTCTAATAGAAACTCCTTGGAGACCTTGTGATAAATGGGTATTGGATATATCTAAAAAATACAAAAATTTAAAATTTATTTTACTTTATCATGATGAATATGCAGAAGATTATTATGGATTTTTAGTATCTAAAAACGGCAGTCTTTTAGGAAAAAAATTAAATAATGTTGAATATGACGATAATTATGGAGTTATAGATGATTACTTTGAAAGAATATTAGATATTTATCACCCAAAATAAATTAATTTTCTGTATATAATACCAACAGTAGCTAATTCATTAAGATGGATACTTATGCATGAATTAGAAGAATATAATGGAAATAATATAATTGAATTAATTTTTATGATAATAATATTTTTACAAACATCATTATTGTTCTTAAGCAAAATATCTGTATTTAGAAAAAAAATTGTCCTCAATTCTTTTATTTTAATTATATTACAATATTTATATAATGATATTATAGTTAATACATTTTTGCTTATTGGTTGGGGGTTAAATGAACTTAATAAAATGACTGTTTCTACTTTACTTTTTATATCTTATATATTAATTTTTATAACATATATACCTATTATTTATTTGAATACAAAATTTTATCAAGAAATAGCAAAGAAAAGAATACCAAATATCATTTTTATTTTAAAGACTATTTTTCAATAAGATTGATTAAAAATTGAAATAAATTAAAAAAAAATAGTAATTTAATATATTTTAAATTAAAATGGAAAAATATATATTAGTTGATACATCTTATATGTGCTATTATAGGTTTTTTGCTGTATTAAATTGGTACAGACATGCAAATAAAGAAGAATTTGCTGCTATTGGAGATAAAGATAAATATGATTGGTCAAATGATACTAAATTTATGACTACTTATAAAAGAATGTTTTTCAAATCTATTGAAAAATTATTTAGTGAAAAATTTATAAAAGATACAAATATTATTTTTTGTTGTGATCCAGGTAATTGTGATTTATGGAGAAAAGAAATTTATAAAGATTATAAAGGAAATAGAGCAGATATGTCATTGAAAAATAATTTATATCCTGTATTTGACAAAACCTTAGATGAAATTATACCTGAATTAATTGAAGATAATTGCGTTAAAAATATAAGTATGTTTAAAATAGCAAAAATAGAAGCAGATGATATCATAGCCTATTTATCTAAAAAAATATTAAAAAACAATGCTGAAAATCAAATTATTATTCTAAGTGCAGATGATGATTTTACTCAACTACTAAATGAAAATACAAAATTAATTGATTTTAGAAAAAAAACTTTTAAAGAAATTTCTGATGAAGAGAGTAAAAAATTATTATTAGAAAAGATATTAAATGGAGATAAAAGTGATAATATTAAAAAAATCTTTTTGAAAAGAATGAAAAAGACAGTCAAAGAAGAACTTGTTAATGATTCTACTGCTTTAGAAAACTATTTAAAAAATAATGAAAAAGAAAATGAAAATTTTAAATTAAATCAAAGATTAATGGATTTTAGGTTTGTACCAGAAGAAATAAATCAAAAGATTGGAGAAAATATTAATATATTTTAATTTGTTTTTTATAAAAATTAAATTAATTATTTTAATTATTGTTAAAAAATATATTACTTTTTGATACGGAAAAACCTATAATAATAAACCACCATATCCATCCAAAAATTGGTATTAAATTAATAAATATCCATTTCCAATTTTTACCAATATCTCTTAAACGTCTAATATCCATTGAAATTTGTGGAATTATACAGATTATACCATATATATTAAAACCAAAAGTTCTAAAAAATACAGGTAGTGTAATTAAAGATATTAGTATATGTGCAATCTGAACCATCCGCCAATCAAATCTAGATGTTAAACCATTAAAATCAAGTGCTTTTTTCCAGAATATTATATATGCTGAGATTATTTTTTTTATCATTTTCTTATATATTAATTTATAAGTTTTTTTTGTAAGTATGGTAGAAAAAGTATCACCCATTTTTTAATTTGTTTTATTATTATATAAAAATAAATGTAATTATATAATAAATGACTAAAATTTATATTGCTAGTATGAATATGAGGGGAGAATGGGCTCCTTTACCTGCAGATACTAAAAGAATCAATGTAACTTCAGCACAAGCAAAGAATTCTATTTATAGAATTAATTTTAGCCCAATGACTGAAATTAAAGATGGATATAAAGGTTTTTATTGTTTTGAAAATTATTGGCAATCTGGTAAACGTTATCAAGGACTAGAAAATACTAAAGATATAGAAGAACAAATTGAATGGTGGAAAAAACAAGATAAAGGAAGAAGAAGGTATCCTAAAGGAAAAGATAAAAAAGTAAAATATGCTATATTTCCTGATTTTGAAAATCCATTATATTATATAGAATCAAGAAAGCTAGTTTATGTACCAGAATATTATAAATTAATACGTAAACAACCTATTTTAAAAAATTTAAGAAATAATTTTAAAAAAGGGCAATCTTATGCTATTTATGATTTTGATGGTCCGAGATTAGATGATGGAAAACCAACCATAAAAGAAGTTACTTTAGATTTTTTAAAAATAAGATTAATGATCCGAAATATCCTTTTGGACATGGATATATAGTAGCAGGTGCAATTATGGGTATAAAACCCAAAGATTATATATGTTAATTATTTAAAATAAATATTTCTATTTTATTGCTACTTTAACATATGTCTGAATAAGCAAATAATATAAATTTCTATATTCACAAATATTATTTCCTACAAAATTTAAAAATTTTAATTTAATCATTTTTTGAGAGGTAAAATAAAATAAAAATATTCAGATTTTAATAATCAAAATCTGAATATGTACTTGTATCAGAATCATAATTTAATATTATGACATTTGATTTTTTTTTTTTTTCTTCCTTAAAAACAATCTTGATTTCAGCCCTACAAAGAGGACATCCTATATCCAAAAAATCAGTATGTTGCTTAATTATCCATGGATTCAAACATTCCGAATGAAATTTATGATTACAAGATAGTTTAATAATTCCTTTTTCTCTTGTATTACAATTATCAAGGCAAATAGGACAACTATCTTCCCCATCAAAACTGTCACAATATTCAGAATTTTTTACCATAAATTCATGATCAAGATAAGTAGACTTATTTTGTTCATAATTTCTATAACAAATAGAAAACTTTACGTTTCTAAAACAAGTATAACATTTAGTTTTAATATTTGTATAAGAAGAACTGAGGTAATCTTTTATCTTAAAATAAGCATGTACTAAAAAGTAACCATAACAAGGAAAACAAATAATTAACAAAAATACTAGGGCAAAAATGGGGTCACTTTGTCCATGTATATTATGACTTTCTTCATTTGATATATTGTTTGAAATAGTAGTACTATTTTTTGATAAACCAGTACTATTACTAGTAATGGTCATATTTGTGGTGATTATACCAAAATAATCATCATTATTATTATCGATAAAATTCGAAAAATTCATTTCATATGATTAATAATAAATATATAATATAAATAACTATAATTAATAAAATTTCAATTTTTTTTATCTACCACAATAAAATAAAAAATATTATTATTATGCTGAACTAAAAGAAGGTACATATACATATACAAAAACGTATGATTCCACATTTAAAACATCTGATCTTGAATGGGATAAAAAAGTTCTTTCTCAAGAAGATATTAGTGGTACTGCTTCGGTAATATATAGATCACCTAGTAATTTTTTTATTGAAATTAAGAATAAAAATAATAAATTAATTGAATCAATATATGCATATTATCAAGCAATTATTACATCTGAAATAAATAATCCAAATAAATTAGGAATATTACAAATTGGACAAAATAGATTTGAATTAAATGCTTTATTTAATTGTGAATACTTTGAAAAAAATATCATAATAAAAAAACATTTTTATTTTAAAAAAAGTAAGAAAGAAATGCGGGCTGATACTATTATTATTATTATTATTGATGGTGAAAATTTTAAATTTTATAGTGAAATATTAATTAAATCAAGAAATTTTAATTTTCAAGCTTAATAATTAACTAAATTCATTTACTATTTCTTGATGTTTTTTCCAAGTAATATTATGACATATTTTATATTTTGGATTCCATCTGGATTCAAACCATTGATTTTCAATTGTTTTAACCGCTTTCCATTTTTTCCCTTGATAAAGATATACATTTTGCCCAATAAGACCATTATCAATTAATCTATGATTATCATTTAATTTAACTTCATTTTCTTGTATAATATCATACAATAATTTAAATTGTTCATCAGACATATTTCCAGTTGTATCAATTAAATTTCTTCCATAATGACCACATCCCATCCAGCCAGAACCATTTGTATATCTTTGAAAAAATGTTTGGAAGAATTGTTCTTTATTAACTATCATTTTCAATACAATAAAATTTCTTCTAAAACGATCTGTTCCTTGCATAACAGGATAGTTTACTTCATCTGGTTCTATAAAATCAATATAATCGGTAAACCCTTGTTTATTACCTATATCTAAAATTGGTAGACTTTTATTAGAACTATCATAAAATAGTAAATTTTTATACATCATAATATAGAATAATAATAACTATTTAAATAAATATTAACTAATTTTATTAAATGTTACCAAAAAATAAACCATTATTTAAAAAAGGTGAATTATGTTATGTTATAACGAATAATCAACAAAATGTTCTTCAAATAGAAGATATTATTTTTGATAAAAAAGAAGGATTTAAAAAAACGTCCAGATTTTCTTTATTCAGAATGGTATAATATAGAATAAATAATTTTATAATATAGAATAAATAATTTTATAATATAAAATAAATAATTATTATTCATTAATTATATAATATAATATATAAGCATGTGAAGCTAATTTATTTACTTGTTTAATTGATATCTCACTTGCGGTTGCATCATCAAATAATATCCATTTTGAATTTATTTGTGCAACACTAATATAATGACCTCCTCTTGGACCACCTGAATGAATAATAAAACCAGAAAGGCTATAATTATGTCTCCAAATTAAAGGAACATTTATTAAATTATTATTTTTTGTTATTGATCTAGGACCACATTTAAATCTTTTTAATTGTATAATTAGATGTTTTGACCATGATTCAATATTTAATTTTTTACTTGCAATTCTTTTTTTTTCACATTTTTCACAAAACCACCTTTCATCATCTTCTAATTTTTCTTTAGCCTTAAATTCTCGATAACAATCATCTAATTCCAAATTCTTTTTATCGGGTATTTCCAATGATAGAAATCTATTAAAAGATTTAGTAGTAGATATAAAATTACATCCCTTTAATTTACATTTTAATGTTGACATAATTCGATGATCATATAAATTAGCAATTTCATTATTATGTTTAACCTCATATTCTTTTTTCATTGCTTCTTCTAATATATCGAATAATAAAATCATAAATTCATGTGAATCATTCTGTAAGAATCCTCCAAACAATTTATATTTTTCACCAACCATTTTTTTTGGAATTAATGGAGCAAAACATCTAGTAGATGATTTATATTTTATAATAAAATCTCTAAAATTATGTAAGTCTTGATGTTGAAAATTTCTATTAATAAAATAATCAACTAATTCGTTATTATTTAATATAATTTGCAATGCAGCATTCATATAACATGTATTTCCTAGATTTTGTAATCCAACATAATTATATTTATTTATAGATGACATTACTATAAAGAGTAAAAATATTTTTTATTTTAAATGGGTTATAAAAATAAATATTCTTATAATAAAAATATTTATTTTCATCCTAAAAATTGGACCCTAAACATGTTATTAATATAATATTATGAAATATAATATTTTTTTATATATATTTTATAATTATAAATGATTATTAAAAAATTAAATTATAAAATAGATTTTACAGCCAATTTATCGGATTATGAAAGAGATACCTTATTTTATAGATCAGATTATATATTTAAATTTAATAAAAAAATTAATATTTTAAATATAATTGAATTAGAATTTGATGGAAATTATAATTTTATTAAAGATGAAAATTATAATATTATTAAAGAAGAAAATAATAATTTATATATATTTAATGTTCAAAAAATGGAGACAAAAGGAATCGAACCAATGACCTCTCGCATGCAAAGCGAATGCTCTACCCCTGAGCTATGTCCCCTTTTAAAAAGTGGAGATAAATGGTCTCGAACCTCTGACCTCTCGCTTGCAAAGCGAGCGCTCTACCGCTGAGCTATATCCCCTTATTTAATCAAATAAATTATATCTTTAAATATATAATATAATAAAATATAATAAAATAAATTTAATTTATTTCTTAATTTGATATGTTTGTTTTCCTATTATAGAAATAGTATTCCATATAGAATTATTAAATATATTTTCTAAAGTAATTTTTTTTTTCTTTATCAATAATTTTTCAACTATATTTGTAAAATTATAAGTAAAAATTCCTGTATAAAAATTATCATTATTATTATTAAAACAATCTAATTTTTTAAAATTATTATTATTACAATCAATAGTTGCTACACTTTCGACAGATTTTTGAGACGAATTACATGATGTTATTATAGTTGTTTTACTTATATTTCCATATGTACCTAAATTAGTAAAACCACCAGAATAACAGCTATCCAATATAATTATAACTTCAAAATTATTACATGAGTCTGAATTTAGTAAATTATACAATTCATTACATGATACTCTACAATCAGATAATTGTATTGAGCCATGTGTATATCCATGACCTGCAAAAGTAAATATTATTCTATATGGGATATTTGACAAATTATTTTCTTTATGAATTTCTATAATTGATTTTTTTATTTCTTCTTTTAATACTTTTTTTTCTTTGTCAATAAACAAAATTATTCTATTATTATCATTCTTTTTAAATAAATTATACATTAAATAAGCATCATTAACACAACCAGATAAATTTGTATAATTACAGCCAACAATAATAAAATAATTTCTTATTTTATCATCAAATAATCCCATCTTTTTCGTCTAAATTTATAATATAATATTTTTATAATTTGGGTGATAAAAATTTTTCAAATTAATATATATATTTATATTATAAAAATGGATTATTCAAAAATTAGTTTCATAATATTATACTTTTATAATTTTATGGATTATATTAAAATACTATATCAAATTATATATTTTAATAGAATATTAAAAATTTCAGAATTTACAATAAATAGCTATAAAAATAAAAAAATTAATAATATAAAAATTAATAATATAAATATTGATAACTCAGCAAATGGTACCTTAATTATTACCAACCATATATCAGCATTAGTAACTATCAAAGAATTATTTAACTATAATTTTAAAGAATTGTATGAAATATTGATTACGGATCTATTATTAATAATAAAATCTATAAATACAAACAAAAAAATTAACCAAATCTATTTTCCAGCCTATAATAAAAATCTGGTATGTCATCAATCATTAAATAACTTTTTTAAATTATCAACTAGTATATTAAATAATATATCAGAAACAACAGAATTTTTAGGATTCGAAAAGAAAATTAATATTATATATTCATATAAATCAACTCCTCATATTATTGATTTATTAGCAAAAGGTGAGATAGTTATAATAATGTACATTGATGCTAATATACTAAAATACAATAAAATAAAATATATACAAGAAGAAAGTAATTGTCAAATATTACCTTTAAAATTAAGTAAAATAAATGATAATAATTATGATATTATAAAATATTCAAATAAAATTATGAATTTTGATTTTGATAATTATAATAAGATAAAATCTTTTTTATTTAATATAAAATAATAATAAAGATTAATAATTAATATAAAGATTAATAATTTATATTAAAATAATATGAATTATTATGGAATTTTTATGGCCTTAGGATGGCTTAGTATGTCATATAATTTAGAAATTAATAATAGAAATAATGAAATATGTTCTCTAAAAATGGAATATATTACATGTGCATGGGCCGCTTTTACAATTTTCGGTTCAAAATTATTTCAAAAATTATATAGAAATACTTGGGAAGGTAATGCATCATTTGGTGCATTATATGGATTTTATGTTTTTTTATGTTTAATTTCACAAATATGTATAATAGAAAATTTATTAAATAATTTATCTTTTACGGCTCCAATATTATTTTTGTTGATAAGAATTGGTAATTTTTGTAATCAAGAACATTATGATAATAAATATTTTGCTTTAATTGAAGGATTTTGTCAAGGTTTATTACCTTTAATAATTATGTTACTATATAATTTTGAAAATCCAATAATATTTTTCATAATTTTTATTTCAATTATAAGAATTATTTCAGAATTTAAGAGAAATGATTTTGATCATAAAAATATTATATTTTCTCTATTAACCATAACTTGTGTTTTACATATAAATAAATTAATAAATTATGATTCTATGATTATTTCTTTCTTTTTTGTAGATTTAATCTCAAAATATTCTTTAGATGCAAGTCGAATTGTAAGAAATTATGGATTTAATTTTGGCTTATTAAGTAAATATAAAGAACATAATTTATCATTACATATAATTATTGCAATAATATTGCTACCAATCTTAATAAAAAATAAATTATTATTTTATGGTTCACTATCTAATTTAATTGATCGATTAATAAATGGTTTTATAATAGATTATATTAATATTCCAATTAAACCCTTTTCAAATTATTGGTTTAATATTGGAGATATTATGATTAGTCTAGGTACCATTATTATTTTTTTATTTTAATTCCAATATATGCTGAACCACCTTCCCTTTTTATTAGAAGAATAACTTTAATACTAATAGCATCATTAATTAATTTTTTAAAATGTTCTTTATTTTTAATTTGTTTACCATTAATTTCAATAATTATATCTCCTACTCGGACACCCTGAACCGTATATCCTTCTTTAATAATATTTACAACTTTTACACCTTTATTAGGTAAATTATTATTGATAGATAAACCAATTTCTTTAATAATTAGTGGATTTTCATCTGATAATTTCTGTATATCTATAGGTTTATTATTTTCATTTTCACTTATTTCATTAATAACATCTGAAGAATTATTAATATCTTTTTTACCCACTTTGATTGTTATGTCATTGATACGAATTCCACTTTTTTCGGCAGGGCTATTTGGAACAACATATCCAACTTTTACAATACTTTTAGGTTCATCTATTAAATTTATTCCAATCATGGGATGTATTACTTTCCCATTATTTATTATTTGATAAGCAATTTCTTTAGTTTTATTAATAGGGATTGCATAACTTAAACCCGCTCCTGTACCTGTACCTGATCTAATCAACGTATTAATACCTATTACTTCTCCTTTGCTATTTAATAGTGGCCCTCCAGTATTTCCAGGATTAATTACAGCATCTGTTTGAATTAAATTGAATTTTGCATCATATATTCCTAATTTTGAAAAATCTTTATTTGAAGTACTAATTATTCCAAGAGTAACTGTATTTCCCAATCCAGATGGATTTCCTATTGCAATTACCCATTCACCTACTTCAATTTTTGATGAATCTCCTAATTTTGCTTTTGGCCAAGGTCCTTTTCCTTCAATCTTAAGCACTGCTAAATCAGTCCTATTGTCTGAACCAATAAGTTTTGCATTATATGTAGTACCATTTACTAATTTAACTTTTATATTTTCAGAACCATTTACAGTATGAGCATTAGTCATCACATATCCATTATCATCAAATATAAATCCACTTCCTGAACTTGCTTTTATTCTTTTTACATCCAATGGAAAAAATCTTTAAGAATTAAGGGTTGGAGGTTGATTTTTAATATATCTATCTGTATCAATACTCACAACTGATTGTCCTGTCTTTTCTACCGCTACCGCTACCGCTTTTAATACAAAAGAACTAGTTTTATTTCTTGATTTAATTAATATTTTTTTTCTTCTATTATTATGTATTAGTAATAATAATTTTTCGTTTCTTTTCATTCTTCCTATAATCTATAAATAAATTATTATTATTTTGGGTGATAAATGATTATAATTTATATAAATTTAAATTCATGATATAATTTTTTTCTAATAATTTTATATAAGAAATATCATCCATTGGTTCTACTAAAATTTCCATAATTTTTTTATCTCTTAAAATTTTAAATGATAAACTCTTTTCATAATTTTTATCTAAAATATTTTTAATATCATTACAATCACTAATTTCTTTATCATTTATTTGAGTAATAATGTCATTTATCATTAATTTTGATCTTGCTGCCGGACCATTATGCAGTTTTTTTCTAATAGCCATACCTCTTACCATAGTATCCTCTAAACCTATTTCTATAGTAGCCCCTAAATTTCTTTTTGCTTGTTTCCGTCCTATTTATGTTTTGCGATCACCTTGTATTAATTTTTGAATTTGTTGATTTGTTATTCCAACTATAGTATTATATCTTGTGCCAATCAATAAATCTCTTTCTGGCGGCGCTATCAAAGCCTTAGGTTCATTGAAAGACCCACCTAATGATACTCGATTGATACGATATCCGTAGTTTCTTATTCTCCGTTCTACACTTTTTATACCCACACCTTTAAAACTATAACCAATAATATCATAAGAATCGTTTACAATAATATTAATTCTATTATATGCATTTAATTCTTCTAAATGGTTAAAGTTAGTAATTATATTTCCATCACCAATTTTTTTTACTGTAGTTATATGATCTTGTAAAATAACTTCAGAATCATTGTAATATGCAGAAATTAAATATATTTTATCATTTGTATTAATATTCTTACTATACTTCATTGAAATCTTAATATTAGAAATAGAAATTATTCCATATAAATTAATTCCATCATGAACATATTTAATTAATTCTGTGAACATTAGTGTTTCCTCTTTATAATATACTGTAATTTTTGGTGTAGGAGACAAAAATGCTAGTTTTGCTATAAAAAGTACATAGACTTTATCTGTATCTATTTTACAAATAATTCCTTTAATTTTTTCTTTTCTATCATTAGTTTCTATTAAAATATCAACAAAATTATCTGTAATATTATGATAAGAACTTCTTTTAATATTTATTGTATTTATTGTATTTATTTTTTCTCTTATTTTTTCTCTTTTATTTTTATTATTTTGGGTGATAAAATTTTATTAATAAATATTATAAATGCTATTATTTTATTTAACAATTTTTCTTAATTCATTATTTATTATTGGTAATCCATTAAGATTATATTATTTGTATAAAAATGATAAAAATTATGAAATTAAAATGAAAACAACTTTATATGTTTATAATATTAACAATATTTTACCAGATTCTTACAATTTATCAGAAAAAAATCATTTTTATGATGTTAGAATTATTATTAGGAAATTTTATTTTTTAACAATTATTTGTAATATCTTTTTTGATTATATATCACAATCAATTTTAATAATTTTATTTTTTATTCTAATTAATATTTTAATTCTTGTAAATTTTAAGAATAATTTTGATAAATTATGGAATAAATTACATTATCTTTTTTTTAAAAATAATTCATGGTTATTTCCAAGAAATAGTTTAATTATTAAATTATTTCCTTTAAATTTTTGGAAAAGGTTATTTATTGAAGTTATTTTTATATTTTACCTTAGAATTATTTTTTATTATTTTATTATCTAAAACATTATTTAAAATATTAATATATTTTATATTATTTTATATCTAAAACTTTATTTAAAATATTAATATATTTTATATTATTATGCAAGAAATTTTAGATAATTTGAAAGCTAATAGTAATAATTATAAAAATATTAATTGGAGAAAAGAACAATTGGCAATTTTATTAAAAGTAATAAATAATAATTATGATAATTTTATCCAGGCCTTAAAAATCGATCTAGGTAAATGTGAAAATGAAGCAACATTTGAACTTGAAAATTCTATTAGAGAATTAAAATATACTTTGAGTAATTTAGATCAATGGATAAATGATAAACCAATTTCCACAGAATTAATGTTACAATATGCAAATTCATCAATAATGTATCAACCTTATGGATTAGTCTTAATAATCGGTCCTTTTAATTATCCTGTAAGTTTAACCTTATTACCATTAATAGGAGCAATTTCAGCTGGAAATAGTGTTGTTATCAAACCATCTGAATATACAAGTAATGTTTCCAATTTATTTCAAACAATAATTAATAAAAATATGGATCAGAATAATATTAAAATAATTAATGGAGGTATTAAAACAAGCCAAGAATTAATAGAATATGATTGGGATTATGTATTTTTTACAGGAAGTACAAAAGTAGGTAGAATTATTATTGAAAAAATAGCACCAAAATTTATTCCATATACCTTAGAATTAGGTGGAAAAAATTCGGTTTTAATTGATCCTAATATTAAAGATATAGATTTGGTAGCCAAAAAAATAGTATGGGCTAAATTACTAAATTGTGGACAAACATGTCTTGCTCCAGATATTATAATTAGTACTAAAGAAATATTAACAGATATTAAAAAATATTCAATAAAATATATCAATCAATTTTATTCAACAAACCCTCAAAAGAATAATAATTATGGGAGAATAATTAATAAAAATCATCACAAGCGTATAATTGATTATTTAGAAAAAACAAATGGAAATAAAATATATGGAGGTAGATTTGATGAATCAGATAAATATATTGAACCCACAATTATTGAAGTTAATCAAGATAAAGATATTTTATTAGAAGAAGAAATTTTTGGTCCAATATTAATTTTAAAAGAAACAAATTCATTTGAGGATGGTATTAAATTAATTAATGAATTACCTCAGGCTTTGAATCTTTATTTATTTTCAAACGATTTACACCTTCAAAATAAATTCAAAAAAGAAACAAAATCAGGTAATGTTGTTATAAATGATTTAATAATTAATTTTATGAATCATAATTTACCATTTGGGGGATATAAGCATTCTGGTATTGGAAAATATGGAGGTAAATCAAGTTTCTTAACATTCAGTAATCAAAAATCAGTAATGGTAAAATACCATCATCATTTAAATGATATTAAATTTAGATATCCACCTTATACAAATACAAATTTAAATATATTTAAATGGGGTTCAAGAATTTCATTATTTTTAGAAAATTATGGATTTTTAAAAAAACCTGTTGGATTTTTATTAATATTAGTATTAATTTCATTTTATAAAAAAAAAATATAATTACATGAGCATTACCATATAAATTCAAAATATATTTTTGTAATCGTTCTTTGTTTAAATTTTAAAATTATAATAGTATATTATTTTAAAATATTTTAACATATTTCTTAGAATGTATCGTTATTTTATTCATACAAACAAACATTACATTCTAA